>Ga0163148_10000065_pt1 | contig 121625 bp, 144 predicted proteins | sample OliLakLV19MP7P2_FD_148606 | JGI IMG/M metagenome (GOLD analysis project Ga0163148, IMG submission 148606) | Freshwater microbial mat bacterial communities from Lake Vanda, McMurdo Dry Valleys, Antarctica- Oligotrophic Lake LV.19.MP7.P2 | ecosystem: Environmental > Aquatic > Freshwater > Lake...
GCTGACTCTTTATCTGAGGACAAAGCCATGTTTTTTAAAGCAGTATATTCTAGTTGGTTCATGATAAATATTTTTTTCTTAAATTATAACTATTACAATGAGATAACCATCCATTATATGAAACAGTTGACTTTCTGTTTTTATTATATCTAATCATTCTTTTAAATTTTTGTTTAATAATTTTTCTAAGTAAAGTATATTCTTTATAGTGAATATATCCTACAAAATCTATTCCTCTTTTATCAATAGGAAATATTTGATAATTAGATTTAATCTTTAATTTTAGATTATTCCAAAGATACGCTCTAACATCCTCTAATAATTTGTGTAACTCTGCTTTATTATTAGCAAGTACACACATATCATCACAATACCTAAAATAGTAATTTATCTTTAGAACTTCTTTTATATAATGATCAAAATAACAAAGATAAAAATTAGCAAACCATTGACTAAGATAATTTCCTATGGGTATACCTTCCGTTGAATCAATAATTTCATCTAATAACCATAATAGATCTTCATCTTTAAATTTTTTTCTTAATAAAGAGTTTAATATATCATGATTAATATTTGGATAAAATTTTTCAATATCTAACTTTAAACAATATTTTAAATTCTGATTAGCCCCCCCCCATTTAAAACTTTTCTAAGATTATAAGAAGCTTTGTGTATTCCTCTTTTTCTTATACAACTATAAGTATCTATAGTAAAAGTTTTATAAAATATTGGTTCTAAAATATTCATTATAGCATGATGTACAATACGATCTGGATAATAAGGAAGACTATAAATTTCTCTTTCTTTACCTTCAAATATTTTAAATATAGTATACTTAGAAGTTTTATATTCTTTATTTAATAAAGTATAATGAAGATTTATAATATTATTTTCACTATTTTGGTCAAATGTTTTTACACCACTTTGTCTAGACTTACCTTTTCTAGCTTTCTTTTCAGCTAATACTAAGTTATCTATACTTATTATTTTATTATATAAATTTCCTACTCTTTTCATTTAGTTTTATTATAATAAAATACAAAAGATAATCTATAAGAAGCATCTGTATAATTATTAATAGAGCTAGCTCCATGAATAATATCAGATCCTTTAAACACTATTATATCACAATCATTTTGAGGAAAAGCTATACCATATTCCGGTAATACTAATCTTCCTCCTACACAGTTATACTTCAAAGTGAGTAAAATAGTATAACTACTAGGATCTGGATAAGTATCATAATGATAAAGTTTACTTGTATTCTTAAAGTAATACATATCATTTACTTGTGGTAAATTCAGATCATTAAAACTATGATTGAGAAGACCATTAATTTTAGCAAACCAATCTAGTATTATAGGATCTTTCTTTTCTTCCTCTGAAATTCTTATTATAGGACTCTTATCAATATCACTAGACTTCTGTAGAAATAATCTTCTTATATCATTAGTAATATCTCTATCAACTTTGATATATAATAATCTAGATCCTTCTAACTCAATCTCACATTCCTCTTCTATTACTCTACTATAATCCTTTTCTTCTACATGAGTTATAATCCCGGGACTAATCTTAATAGAAGTCCCGGTTTTATTTATAGTTAATTTATCCATGAAATTTGAAATAGTTTAAATAGAAGTTCTTTGACTAAAAGATTTCTCTTTTTTAGAGAGCTCTTTATACTTTACATTATCTAATTCTCTTAGTAGAGCCATTAGTTTATCATAATCTTTTTGCTCCAGATTTTCAATCCGGAATTCTACAGTATATAGCTCTTCTTTCATCTTTTAAAGGCTCTAATAATATCTGCAATACCATCAAATATAATTGCAATAAGTATTGCTACTCCTATAAAAATCCAGAAACTACTAAACACAAACTCTAATATTTCTTTCATATTACTTCATTTGATGGTTCAACATACTCAGGATTCCAATCGGGATTTGTACTAAATCTAGGTCTATAATGTCCTTTCTCATTAGCCTCTTTTCTAAGATTTCTATGAAACTGTTCTTCTGTTGCAGCAGGATTACCAAATTCCTCTGGAACTCCTATAGGTTTATAATTCTCATCGGCTTGGTATAATGAGATATATAATCCATTATCTGTAGTAGTAGTTATAGTAACTACTTTTTGACCATTTGTTACTTCTAAAGCTGTAGCTGCCATGTTATTTAGTTGTTATAAGTATAAAATCTATTATTGATATTACTAAAGCTATAAGTGCAATATACAAAGCTAAAGTAGATCTATTACTATGATATCTCATTCTATTTTTATTTAAGAATTATTTCTAATATACATAGCTGCTTTTTCTAAAAGTTCTGGATTATCCTTAAGATTACCAATACCAACATTACAGCCTCTACATAATAATCCTCTTATTTTTCCAGTTTTATGACAATGATCTACTGCAAAAATTTTACCTTTAGCATCAGAATTATCACCTAAACAAATAGCACATCTATTATTTTGTAATTTTAATATATTAGTATATTTTTCTAAAGAAATATTAAAGTTCTTTTTTAAATTATTATTTCTTATTCTATCTTTATTTTGATGATACCATTCTCTAGATTTTTTCTTATGTTTTTCAGAATTCTTTGCAAGCCAAGCTTTTTGTCCTTCTCTTATCTTATCTTTATTTTTAAGTCTAGTTCTGCGAGCATTTTCTGCAACTAATTTAGGATTTTTCTTATTCCATTCTTTAGCATAAGCTGCCCTAGCTTTCTTTTGCTCTAAAGTTAGTTCCTTTTTCATATTACAAATCTATTTTAATTCTCATTCCTACAGGAAAACGTGGAACACTAGACTTATTTGTGAATCCTTGATATTTAACTTCCAACATTTTTCCTATAGCTAAATTAGGATGAGTTATATACTTTTCCAAATCTGATAACTTACCAATCATTTTAGCTTTAAATTCATCACCCTTAGTAGTAACACATACAAATATAGCCTTACCTAACATAGATCCTTTTCCCTCTTCTATTCCTATAATTTTAAAGTCACTTTCCTCATAGTCTTTCACTTTTTGCAGATCATATGATCTCTTATTTACATAGTAACTATTAATGTTTCTTACCATAGCTCCTTCATAACCTTGCTCTAAAAATTCAGAGAATGCATGTTCTAATACTCCTCCATCTGCTGCAATACCGGTATAGACTATTTTAATAGGGCCCTCTAGTTTTTCTTTTATATCAGTAAGTATATCCATTCTATGAGAACAGGTAAGACCTGGATGAGCTATATCATAGATATGATACTGAACTATCTCATGACCAGGCTCAGGAGTCTCTTGTCTAATAAAATGAGTTAGCTCTTCAAATTTGTTTTTATAATCATGATTATATAATTCTCCATCAAATATATACTCTTCTCCACCATCTACTATATATTTATCTAGAGCAGATATAATATGAGGAACCCCGGTTATTGGTTTTCTGGTTCTACTCCATAATTCCCATACTCCATTTTGTCTAATAGCAATACATCTATGTCCATCTAATTTAGGTTGAGCTAATGCCGGGAATATTATCTTTTTACTCTGCTCTGAATATTTATGAGCTAACATAGGAAACATTCCTCCTTCTATAATACTATTAGTTTTTCCAGCTATAGCATCACATAAGGTTTCTACATATCCTTTCTTTAATTTTCCAGTCCAGTCTGATTTAGCTTGTAATTCAGCTTGCTGTTCAGCAGTAGTCTCATTGATTTTTCCTATGTTAACTCCATTATGAATAATCTCATTATTTCTAATTAACTTACCTCCAAGTTTTCCATACTCTGTAGTAATCACATTTCCATTTACTTCTATCTCCCAAGTTTGGGTAGCTCCTGTACTAGTCTTTTTATATAACGTGGGTAACTTCATTTTCTTTTTCTTTATTATAATGTTCAATAAATTCTATTACTGCTTTATATAGAGACTCTCTCCGGGAACTTTCTTTAAATCTAAATAGTTCCTCTTTTGTAGAATCTCTATATATCTCAACTACTTTTCTACACATCTTAAATCCATAATCTTCTATCTCAATTTTCTCTACCACCGGGATTAGTTCATTCCAGGATTCATGATACTTACATCCTCTTGCTCCATGTACTATTACTTTACCACTAGGAAATATTAATCCTTTGGATCCATCAAAATATATACTATGTATAGCCCCCATAAATAGGGCAATCATTTCATTATTACTAATTATTTCCTTTTCATCCATAATCTAGTGGAGTTCAGCATCTAATTTTAAATTATTAAGAGCAGCACATATTGGTCTTAAAGCAGTATAACTACCTTGTTTAATAGAGCACTGTCCATTGTGATGAACTATCTGGGCACATTGCTCTGCCTGCAGCTGATCATGATTACATACTTTTCTCAATACCCGAATAACATAGTCAAAGCTATTTATATCATCATTATAAAGAATAATCTGATGAGAATTATCTATAAGATCTTCAATAGCTTTCTCTATGTCTTCTGGTACAAGGACTTCTTTTTCCATAGTTATATAAGATTAATATCACACTTATCACATTTTATTTGGTCCTGATATTGAACAAGTATAGGATTATTACAGCAATCTCCATATTTAGTACGATTTCCACAACATTCTTGTGTTGTATTATTTACTATAATTACTCTAGTATCCTTACATTCTGGACAAAATATTTCTTCTTCCATCTTAAGATCTATTTCTTCTTTGTTCAGCTAAACATTCTTGAGCCCAAGCTAAATTCCGTTGCTGCCGTTTTTCAATAGTGTCTCCATCACTAAGATTTGAATTTACTATTTGTTCATATTTTTCTCTATGTTTAGAACTAAGTTCAGCTAGTTCATTTGGACTATAATCATAGTCATCATCTTCATCTTTTAGGTTTTTCATTTGTAAGTTATTTTAGTTTGATCATATCCTTTTAAAGCTTCTTTTACCCAAGTCTCATCAACTGTATTAGTATAGCAAAGAATATGAGCAGTTGCTACATCATCCGGATTAAGTCTAAGTAACCTTCCTATTCTCTGACTTGACTTAACATTATTACCATAACTATGAAGTATTATACCCTCCTTTAAACCAGGTATATTTATTCCTTCAGAGATCTGTAATACACAGGCCAATTTACTAATTTTCCCGGATTTAAATAGCTCCAGATTATGATTAGAAACAGGATTTTTACTATGATATGTTCTATCACATAATAACTCTGCTTGATCTTGAGTATTAGCAAATAGTATAGCTTTTTCAGTTATAGTATTAAATAGCTGTTTAGCATATCTTTCTTTACTTGTGAATCCTTGTAAAGATTTCATTCTCATAATCCGGGTAATTTGAGTTTCCTTTGCAGAATTAGCATTAGATATCCTATTAGTCCAATAATCATACTCAGATTGCTCTGAGGTCATCCAAAATCCTCCGGCCCTGGTTTTCTTCTTAATAGTCTTAGCCTTGTCTAAACCCATCCTATGCACAATAATCCGGTAATCATTAAGGATCTGGTCTTCTACAGCTTCATCTGTAGTATAAGTAAACCTAATAGGACAGTATTGAGCTATTAGCTTACCTCTATTAGTCCAGCCTTTAGGTTCAGTACCGGTTAATCCTAAGATCTTACCTGAATACATACTAAGCCATTCTTCATGACTATCTGGAATCAAACTATGCATCTCATCTAGAATTACTATATCATAATCTAATGTGTTTTTATAAAGAGATAGATAAGTACTATAACTAAAGCATCCTTCAAGATGGTTCATATTGAACTTAACTATATCATCTTTCCAGCTCTGGAATATACTCTTTTTGGGAGCCACCACTAAAACCCGGAATTCACCTCTTTTGAAGTAGTAATCAACATATTTAAGTCCTAGTAGAGTCTTCCCACCACCCACGGTGATACTCACACTACTTCTATCATGTTTTAATAAAGCTTCTAAAGCTTCATTTTGAATCAAGTCTTTAGTTACTTCCATTTTCTTATTATTTTATATTATTAAAATCTTTCATATACCAGTAGTGTTGAAACTCACACCAGTAATACGGCCTCATATTAATACATTTCTAAACACATTCTTCTACAAATTTCATCATATCCGTCAAATACAGCTTTTAACCAAAATTTATAATCTTTTAGATCCTAAGGGAATATTTAATGGAGTATTCCAAAGCATATCCGGATTTTTCATTATTTCTTTTTAGATCTTTTAGGTTTAAGAGCATTTAATGCATGATCTAAGTTTATATACATATAATGCATATTAACATCTGCATTAAATTTAGAACCTATTACTTTTATTACCGGTAGTATTTTCTTATCCCGGAGACAATAAGTTTGTATTTTACCTATTACTATGTCTCCATTCTTTAATTTCTCATCTATAGTTCTCTTATGAATAAGATATACCTGAGTTCCTATTTTTAAATTAGTCATTTTTTTTGGTTTGTTTATTGAATATTGGATCAAGATACTCTATCACTCTTAGCATATCCAGTAAGTAATTCCTGCCCATTGAATATAAATATTCTATGTTTTAGTCTTACTGCCTCTTCATAAGCTTGTTTATATAATATAAATTGTTCCTTGTTAAATTCAGTTTCTATTTCCATAATTTATTTTAAAATCTGTATAATCCAAAAGATTCATCATCACATTCAACAAGCTCTCTGATCTTAATCTTACTATACATCTTAGCTCCTAGTCTGGCTATTTTTTCCGGTGAAGCTTCCAAATGCTCTCTTCCATCTAAGAAGTCTTTTGAAGTAAGATTCCCATCAAGAGAATGATATATAGTCCAATCATGATATCCGTTTCCTCTTGTAGCTACCCAGTTTACAAATACATATCTGTAACCAGCTTTAGCAGCTTCACCATATTTAACTTCATCTAGCCATGGCTCACCTTTATCATTATAAAGTATATGAGCATCATTAAACCAAGGATGTTCTATAAGAGTCTGGCCCTGGGCAAATATCCCAGGAGCCATATCCATTAATTTTTGCAGTGTTAACATATCTTATATTCTAATAAACATTTAATTAAATCTTTGACTTGATCCTCATCTAGAATTATATGATCATATCCAGTACCTAAATTTAATTTTATACAGGACTCAGAATTCTTATCAAATTCAGTTATATTTAATACAGTATGTGTATAACCATTGTCAAAAGGATTTTCATATACCCCTAATATAGATCCTATATGTTTTTTGGATTTACTACGTTCCCATCTTCCAGCCATTACTTTTTCTTAGTTTTAACAGCTCTTTTTTTAATACTATTTTTCTTATTCTTAACTTCATTAGCTGGTTCATATAATGCATCAATAGCTATCTGAGCTATTTGTAAATCTATAACGTATCCTTTAGACTCTAATCTAAGAGCTCCAAACTGACTAATATTACCGGAAACCCTTTTAAATTCAGATTCCATTCCTTTAATTACATCACCAGAGCTCATAGTTATAACTCTCAATTTTTCTTTCTTTATCATTTTATTTAGTTTTTAATATTAAATTTTCTTTAATCCTAATGCTATAGCTTCTTCACTACTTAATTTATCATGAATATATGAATGACAATCTCTACATACTGATTTCCATTCTAAAGTATCTAGATAATGACTACTTCTATTACTTCCGGAATAAACATGATGAATATCTATAGCTTTAGTTTTACAACCAGGTAATTGAGCTTGACAAGTAGGATATTGCTTTAAATAAGTTAATCTTAATATAGAATAAGCTGCATCTAACTTAGCTTTTTTGGAAGACCTTAACGGGATAGGTTTTTGCTTAGACTTTGGTTTAGATTTACCAGAATTGGCAACTCCAGTACTTTTAGCACAATCTCGGCAATATTTTCCCCCGTCTTGGTTTTTCCAAATATATTGTAGACTATCACAGCCACTACACAACTTTTTCTTTTGCTGGATCATCTTTTTCAGTATTATAGTCTCCTTTGGAGGATATCATTAATCCACCATTAAGAGTCTTGTTAACTACACGTACCTGAGATCTTATCTCAATAATATCCAGCTCTTGTTTAACTAACTGTTTAAGGAGATGTTCCTCCATAGTATTTTCCGGACTAAGTATCAGTGATACTTTTCCATTAACTAAGAAATCATATTTCATAAAATGTCTTTTAGTATTAATTCAGTTTCTTTAACCATTTTAGGAAAAATCCGGATAATCTTTTTAGCAATAGGTTCTAGCTTATCATTAATGATCTTACATAATCTATAATGAGCACACTCTTTAGATAACTTATCTAAATAGAAACCTTCGTTGCTAAAAAACTCCTCATATTCCTCTAATTCTTTCTTATTTTTCAAATACAGGAACATGATCTCCTGTTGATTTAACTTGTGACTCAGGTTTGAGTTCATAGAAATTCCCGGGTAAAACACCCTCTTTAATTAATTTATTTACAATTTGCTTCTTAGTAATTCCAAAATCTTTAAATCTTAATGCATTAGTAAAATAGAGATCTGTAGTAGTACTATCTATTATCTCTTTAACTAACTTGCTAGTACAAGATAGCTCTCTTAATAATCCATTACTTACTATCATACACACTTGTTGCTTCCACAAATTTAATACTTGTTGAGCATGTATATGTACTTTTGATATTCTTTTTTTCTTCTCAAAATGCATTGTTTTAAGCTGATCAGGCTCATACATAGATAATCCAAAAAGTACTCTTTTATACAAGAAATTCTGATAAGTATTGAATTCATCTTGTTCATATATCATTATCTCTCTTTCTGATCTGTCTCTAATAGTTTTAACATAGGAAGGGTTTTTTTCCAGAAGCATAGTAGTAGTATTAATTGATTTAGACTATAAGAAACTAAAAAAAGATGGTAATAGGGGATTTCCCTACTACCACCTGATTTATCTATAATTCAAAGGTCTCTTTTGCTACATCAGGAGTTGTTCCTTCAGCTGCTTTAAGAGCAATATATGCTGCTTTAATAGCATCCCCATTAGTATGAGCAATTGTCTCATCCAATGCATTAGGATTAGCAGTATACATTGTTTTCCTGTAGATAGGTTTACCATCTACTGAACAAATGATACCGGTTTTTCCAGCTACTTTGTAATCTCTCTCTGATTCCTTAGGATTAAAAGGACTAAGAGCTTCTTTTGCTATGATCTTTCCTTCTAACTCTTGATCTTTTACCCATCCTAAGGCTTTAAGATCCTCCAGACTACCTGGAATGAAAGCACTCACTACTTTCCTCTTGGCCCATCCATTTTCAAAGATAGCTCTCTCTTGAGTTACTTTGATGTGACCATAACTTGGATTGTTCTGTGATACAATGATCACTACTCCTGCCTCATTGGCACTTACTTTAACTTTTGACATAACTTTTGGTTTTTGATATACACATATGACCAGTTTATATAAAAGAAAAGAGGACCCTGGTCTTTGGTCCTCTCATCAGTAAAATCTTAAATATTATTTAGGTATCTATTTCAGAATCCAGATCTTGATTCTTATCATAATCTGAGGTGTTATCTAACTCACTAATAACTTCTTCCTCATCATTATCATCTACTACTTCTTTCTCATCTTCATCATCTCTACTAGTCTTTCCTAATACAGATCCTCTCTTGGGATTATTAATATGTTCTCCATAATCATAAGCTACAAGAAACTGAACTTCATCATCAGTTAGACTGAGAAATTCTTCCAGTGACATAGTAATTGTCTTCCCATTAGGTAAGTTGTAGTACGTGGCTTCTAGGTGTTGGTTGAGTAAATATATTAAATAGCTACCACAATCTCAAATACTTTAGTATCTCCTTTAGAAATATTAAAAGTTTCTCTTAATCCAGCCACTAAATTCCGGGCTAGTTCAGTATCTAGTTCCATAGCACTTATTCTATAGATCTGAGCATGTCCCTTAAGTTGCCTATCAGCATGTTTTGATATATCTCTAGTAGTATACTTTCTAGTTGATCCCTTACCTAATCTTACTTCTTCATAATAGTAGTAACTGTTAATTCTAGATTTAGGAATACCAAAATCCAAAGCTACCTGTTCTCTGGATATACCAGATTTTATAGCAGCTACTATCTTTCTTCTTAATGTTTTTCTCTCTTTAAAGGTCATAGTTTAGTTTATTAAATGATAAATTATTAATCCTAGTATATATATTAAGTTAACTATACATAGTATTACTACTATTTTGTGTATAGTTTTAACTCGGGCCTCTATTCCATTTTTGAAAGTATGAAATGTACTCATCCACACACTCTTTTTATTTTCTTCCATATTATTAATTTTAAATCATATCTCCTACTTCAGGACGTGCTATCTTACAGTCTTCAGATCTTGTTAAATACTTAGGTAATATAGATTGTGTAATTTCATTAGCCGGAGTAATAGAATCTTTAATCCTTACATATTGAATATCAACACACTCTTTTTTATACTTATTAATAGTTATTACTTTAGCTTTTATCTTTCCATTTACAATAAGTCCAGCTTTAGTCATACTTTCTTTATCTATATACCAACTATGTACATTACTAGCATCTACTATAACTTCATCTCCAGGTAGAAAATTTATTTTCTCTTCTTGACCACCAAATGCCAGATATAATTGTTTCAATCCTAATTCTGTAGTTTCCAGATTGCCTATAATAGTATTAGCTAATAAGGGTCCATAGGGTTCTCCAGAAGCCTTGAATATATCCTTTAATCTCTTTTCTAAAGCTTCTGTAGAAATCTCTATTTGAAATGTTTTATTTTGTATCATATTCATGTAATTAATGATATTGGCAATAGAGATTACTCCCTATTGCCTTCTACCACACACTTATGTAATTACTCTAAGTATTTCAGTTTTAATTTTGAGGTACACTTTTGGATAACAGTTTGAATATTCACTTTTGAGATACATTACTTATACTGAAAATCTTTAAAAGAGCCTTGCACTCTTATGGAGATCATTTACCTAAGTTTAGACTAGTAACCATTAGGAAATTACTAGCTTTCAGTATCAGCCTTCATCTCTAGCTTACCGATCTTTAATATGGCAAATCATTTTCTAATACCTCTTCCTTTTTCTTTTCTAGAGTCTTATTAAACTCTACTATTTTAGATATAACACTACTTCTTAATTCAGTAGGAGCTTCTATATTTCTTAATCCTTTAAACTGATATAATATTAGTCCATCAGAATTTTTCAAAATCTGTGCAGTATACCCATTAATATGATATATAGCACAACTGCCATTATCTACGTTAGATATATAAGTAGCCACACAATGACTTTGGCCTAGTCCTTCCATAGTCAATTCCTTTGTAGTATTAATTATATTGTATTTGGAGAAATCAGCAAACTCTTTATAGATATCTGAAATCTTAAGATCCCGGTTACTTGCTTCCATAATAATAGCAGTAACTTCTTTAGACCATTTATCATGCTCTGCTTTTAATCTTTTCTTACTCCAGGCACAATTAATCTTTTTACCTAATATATCAGCCATTCTAATAGAATCTTTTAACATATTATCATTATTCCAAGTACCAGTACTGTCTAGTAATTCAGGATTAATAGCCTCTATATTAATTAGAAACCTTTTCATATTTTTAAACTCTTTATAATTAATGTTATGCTCATTTAATAATTTAGCAACAGGTAAATTAGTCTTATACATAAATCTCAATAGATCATTTTTATTATAGAGTTTATTCTTAACTATAGTTGTAAAAGCAATATTTCCAAAAACCTCTTTTTCCTCCATCAAAAATCTCATCCATGAAAATCTCTTTACTAATTCTTTATAAATGACATTATTTCTATCATTAAGATAATTTATAGTTAAAGATCTTATCATAGAACTTTTCTTATTTTTTATAACTACATAAAATTTATCTTTCTTTATAGTAAATATTGTCTTATTATCTTTATAGAAATACATCTTATTATTGATACTAATTCTCATAGTATTAAGTTGAGATATAATACTAAAGTCTTGAGAATCTTCCTTATTAAATAAAATTACTTCAGGATAGTTATATTTACCTGGATCATTCTTTACTAGAACTCTGGCTTTTAATTTATCAGTTTTATGAAGTTCTAGTACTTTATTAAAATCAGGATTTTCTTGTTTATATAAATAGATTGGTTTCATAGAGAATAAATTTAGGATTATACAATACTAGATACAAATAAAAAGGCCCAGAATTTCTTCCGGGCCTATAGGCTAAATACTAGTTTAGCTCCACCATCTAGTTTATAGTTCTAGAAAACTTATAAGTTGAATAAGTGTTGGAGTCCATTAGTCCCCTATTTAAAGAGCTATCAAGAGGGTTCAAATTCCCTTTCATGCTACTTATTCAATAAAGATTTGTTAGCTATCTACTCTTATGGTTGCAAGCCTACTTGCTTGTTATACGTTTTAATTATTGACACCATCAATCATAGACTATTAGGAAACCAGCATTTACAGTTTAGAGGACTGTTGCTCTATACCAATAGCTTTCACTAACAAATATCTTCCTCAGGTCTGCTGCAGCAGGTGTAAATACCATTGGATAACCTTAACCACTCAGGGCATCTCTTACATGAAGATTACTCCTCTTCAGAGAGGGAGAGAGTCTAACTTAACACTTTGACTTCTCTTTTATATCTATGTGGAGATGCCGGCATACGATAGCCGGGTCCAGACAATGTTTATTAAATTTTTCTACAAGTTTAGGATAATGATTTCTATCATTCCAAAATATTTAGTTTTTTCCTCTTAAACTAGCAAACTTAGAAGCCCTTTATGTTATAGTGGAACATATACTACTTGTTGTATTTAGGCTGCAATAGCCAATTCTACTTCCTGAACTTTAGGTTGAGATACTTTGTATCCTTTTCCTACTACAAAGAGTACATCTTCAGATGTTCCTACTTCATTGATGATAACGTTGTTATCTAATTTTATAACCATGGATTAAAGTGATAGATTACATCTCACTACTTGCTTAACTTACCAAATCAATTGCTGTCAAAACCTTTCATCCCCAAAGTTTGCCCATTATTTAAACTACCGGGCCAGTGAACTACCCACCCACGCCAAAGGCGATGGGATGGGCTTCAAGGGTCAACGTTCCAACTAATGTTGGCAACTTACCTCGATTTTTTCTGTCAGTTCCTGACAAATTATTTCTTAATGCAAAATTCTTAATATTTATGGCTGCATTTACATCTCTATTTAACAAAGTTCCACATCCATTACAAGTCCATTCACGGTCTTTTAGGGTTAGTTCTTTATTAATGTTACCACAACACGAACAAGTCTTCGAAGATGGTTCAAATGTTCCAATCTTCAATATGTTCTTACCTTGCCATTCTGCTTTATACTCTAACATTGTTACAAAACTACTCCAACCAGCATCTTGTATTGATTGTGCAAGTTTGTGGTTCTTTAACATATTAGATACTTGTAGTGTTTCAATTGCAATAGATTGGTTATCTCTTATCAATTCACTTGAAACTTTATGCAAAAAATCTTTTCTTTGGTTAGCTACCTTCTCATGTAGTACAACCAATTTTTGTTTTGTTCTTTTACCTTTTTTCTTTGAATATTTACTTTGTATATATTTTAATTTACTTTGTGCTTTGCGAAGAAACTTTGGATTATCATATTCTTTACCGTTTGATACAACAATAAATGTTTTGATTCCTAAGTCAATACCAATGGTTGTTTTTTCTTTAATCGTAGGTTTGATTTTTATTTTATCACCAGTTTCGCATAATATAGATACAAAGTATTTACCAGTTGGTGTTCTACTTATTGTTGCTTGTCTTATTTCACCTTTAATTGGTCTATGCAAAACAATATCAATTCCGTTTTTCTTTGTGAATTTAGGTATGATAAGTTTGTCGTTTTCTAAAATTACATTTTGTGGGATATTAAAACTACCACCGTTTGATTTCTTTTTAAATTTAGGGAAGTCATTTTGTCCTTTAAAGAAAGCAGTGTATGCTTTATCTAAGTTTGTTATTGATTGTTGTAGAGATTGGCTATTTATTTCTTTTAACCATTCGCATTCAGTTTTAAGTTCGGTAAGTTGTTTATGCAAAGCGAAGCAAGAAAGATTAACCTTATTACCAATATAAGCCATTTGCTTTGTTTCAAGAGCTAAATTATATACAAAACGAGATGCACCAATATGCTTATTAAGCAGAATGATTTGTTCTTTAATTGGATTAATTTTATATTTAAAAGCTTTTAACATCATTTATAAATATGTACAAATATACAAAAGTTTAAAGAAATAACAAAATTTATTTAAAATAATTTAATTAATATTGCTTACATCCCACTCACACTACGTGATGAGTGGGCTTTACGCTCTAAAATCGTAAAAATCAGAGGAATTAAAAGTTCTGCTTTGTTTACCTCTAATCTGATTATATCTAGTATGTCAATGAACTAATCTATTGATTACAAAGATATTAGAAAGTATTGAATTGCACAAATACTGAAGCTATAAGAAACAATATTCCTATAACTGCAAATACACTAACTGTTGCTAGACCATCAACGTCATAGTTGAATCTAGACCTCATTTGGGTTTGGGTTTTCATGGTTTACACTTTTTGGTTTACTTTTTGGTTACTTTTATTGACTTTCTTGAGATACACTTTTTCTATCCAGATTATATTTATCCAATACAATCTGAAGACCTAATAATGTTGACTTCATATGATCTAATAAGATCATGAACTCTTTATTATCTTTATTCTCCTGAACCAGATACTCACTTTTAATAAGTTCTATAGCTCTAGCTAGAGCATTGACTTTATTAGTAGTATCATGCCCAAGAGCAAGCAATAGTTTATCCATCTTATTTAAGTTTTAGGTTGGAAAGTTAAATAAGGATTTTCTTATTTAAGTTTAAGGCTTGAAAGTAAAATAGTAGCACTATAGAGTTACGAACTCTTCCCAGGCTTATTACCTGGTTACACATAGAGTAGTGCTATTTGATCTTTATTTGTGAAAATATTGTACAATTCCAGTTTTAGTAGTTCCCGGCCAATCAACAAGTATTAGTCTGGTTGAACTGACTGATTCTATGTATGCTGTATTACTATAAGTAGCTAATTTATATTTAGTACTAACTCCAGAAACCGGAAGTTGTACTTCCCAAACATTAGGTACTAGAATATTTAATAGTAAATCAACCTCATCATAAAATTGTGGTGTTGATACAATATTTTGAAGTAAAGTAGATTTCATATCTCTATAACTACCAGTATCAATTATAGCAACTGCAGCTATTCTGATATCTGCAGAATAAACTACATTACTATCTACATACCATTTACCAACTAGCGATGATTCCATACTAGTCATAGTAGACACAGGAACAACCGGAGTAGGTTGAACATTATTTTTAGCACAACTCATTATAGAGATTACTAATAAGATATACATAAATGTTTTCATAAGATTTTATATTTGATTTTAGTATTAGTTATTACCACTTTTGTTCTTTGACTTCATTGCCAATTTGTAATCTTCCTTTAATAACCTCAGCTTCAAAATAAGCCTTGGGCCTCTTTTTCAAGAGAGATAAAATAGGAGTTATCTCATTTTCATCATCTGTCTCATATATAAGATCCTTGTTTCCGAAACTATTTACACCTACTGAAAAGTAGCTCATGTTTGTTTTACCAATGTTAAAAAAGGCTTGACTCACCTTTTAGAGAAACCTCCACTTATTTCTAAGATTCATAAGTTTCAGAGCCACCTAATTCATGGTTGGATAATAGAAAGGCATGACCTCTCATGTATTAGACTAATATAAATGGTATTTACACCATAGACCTGGATTACCAATACCAGAACTCTTTTCATTTCTGAAACGTGTTTTTATTATACTAGCTTTAGCTTAACTCTCACAAGGTTGCACCTTGCTATACCTGTCATTTAAGATTATACTTGCCAACAATCATAGCTATATCATCTGACCTTTTGAGTCTCTTTATTTGGATGAGAGTTATTTGACCGAGGCCAAATATTATTATTTACCTTTACCAAAAAATTCTGTCATTTCCTGAATTAGAATAGCCTTTTGTTCAGCTTCTGACATAAATTTACTCATCTTTTCTTTATAGCCATTCAATTTATCTAATGACTCTTTGTGAGTAATGATATTTATTCTTAATTCTATATCATGTTTCCATTGTTCTGTATTTCCTCCAGAGATAGAAAATGCCGGGTATGTTTTCAATCCAAGATCTGCAGCTGCTTCATTATAATGTTTCTCTCTTAGAAACACACTAGAATAAGCCCGGATTAAATTTTCCAGCTTAGTCTCTTTAGTTAGATCTCCAAATCCTTCAAGATTACCAGTAGTCTTATATACTGTCTCTTCAATGTGTTTTAATGATGCAATTTTATCATTAAGTAATTGTAATACTTGTGGAACTCCAGCATCAATTAATGCTACTTCTGTTTTCTCTGACATAGTTATTGTTTTTATTTGATAATTATTTACTATTACTGGTTTACTCTCTTGAATATATTTAGATTCACTATTATGTTTAATATCCTTATGAATCTTTCTCCAATACTCATCTTCTTCAGAACTACTTTTCCAATCAAATGCTCTAAATAAAGCCTTACTAAGTGCTGAAGTTTTTTCTAGTCTTCCTGACCACTTAGATTTATCATAATTATGCAATGCTTGTGATCTATAAGGTTCTTTAAGAGTCTCTAGCCATTTTTTTATATATTTTTCCATAGTTAGTATATTTGATATGTATTTACTACTTCATCTGCTAGAGTAACAGCTCTGCCATAAATACCAAGTTGCTCATATGTATTATCGTCTCCATTAGTCACACTTTGTAAATCAGCTCCTTGGTTAAGAGGCCAGTAAATACAAGAATCATTATTTTGACTAGGAGTAATTTTAGCAACTATAAATACTTTATTTTCTACATATCCAGCTCCTGCATCAGTATTACTTCTAATAATAAAACCGGGGAGACATTTTAGTTTATCTCCTATTTTATATCTTGCCATGGTTTAATAAATTTGATAGTTATTTTTAACTATACCAGCTTTCTCTATTACTGTAAGATGATCTATATCTCTACATAGAATTACTTGATCTCTATCAGCAATAAGATAGATTATATTTCCCTCTAGTCTACTAATAATTCCGGTTTCTCCTTCATCCATTTTTCTTGCAGATTGTGGACTAACTTGACCAGAATCTAAAGCTTTTACTTTGTCTCCTATTTCCATTTTAATAAATATTATAATTGTTAATAACTAGTTCTGATAATGATACTATTTTTGCCCATTCTCTATTAGAATATACCCATCCTCCATCACTATTTTGAACAGCTTTACTACCAGGTATCCATTCAAAATCATGGTCTCCAACAATAGCCTCATCTCCTTCATAAGTAGATAAAAACTTAGTACCTATAGGATATATTATTCTGGCCTGTCTAAATAACTTTTCTATCTCATCTTGTTCTCTATTCATTTCAGATTCTTGTATACTTGGTTTCATGATCTAATAGATTGAGTAGTTATTATTAATTTCCGGTACTAAAAGTTCCAGATCTTTCTCAATAAAGCCAAGACAAAGATAGTTACCACTATCAATATAATTCTCATTCGTTACTACTTCATGATAGTTAATATGAGACTGTAGTAATCTTGAAATCATAATAGAATTCTTTTCTTTGTTCTTAGAGTATTCTTTGATACGACATAGAGAACAGTATTTAATAAATGTTTTCATGATCTTAGAGTTTAAGTTTAGAGTATAAATTTATTAATTACAGGACAAAGGTACTATCAACATAGTTCCACATCTGGTGAATTCTTTTATCACCAGTATATCCCATAGAATCTGCCCATATCCGGGCAAATACTACTTTAACATGCAGTCTTCTCATTATAGTATTTTTTATAGTTATTAAGTAAACTGTTTATGTTTTCTTTTCCAACTGGATTAGCTGATTGTATATTCCACAAAGGTAGAGCTAGATTCTTATCTATACAATATCCTACTAACCATTTAGCACAATCATATCCTGTTTTATACTCATCAGTTTTCCGGAATTTCTTTAGGGCCCTCTTACTCATAGTCTTCTTCTCATGTACTTCATCTAATCCCAGATCATGATCAAAACAAATAGCATCCGGTAATCCATTGACTTCTATGTAGGATGTAAAGTCTAGATAAGACTTAACCCATACAGTTTCAAAAGGCTGTTGAATAGGACTAAATACTAACCAGGTACTTCCTCCTTCAAGTTCCTCAAATGGGTTTCTTATGTCATCTAAAAATAATAGAGTTTTCATATCCGGTAAGTATTAATGGTTTTCTGCAGGAAACTTCCCGGCAGCTACTAGAAATCTAAACTTTATAGTATCATTAGATATCCAGGTTATCATAGTATCTGGTTTAGAAGATAGATGAGAGATCTCTGGATATTCTTCAGGAAGGTCTATTACCGGTTTTTCCAGGCCCAAGCTCTTTCCATAAGCCCATATAATCTTTCTAGCAGTTCTTTTAGGATATCTAAGAGCATAGTGTAGATAATTCATTGTTTTCTTGGCCCCAGAGCCAGTCTTTAGTGATCTTCCATATTGCATATCCATATCATATTAGAGTTGTTTAAATCCAGCCTTATAAACACTGTGCAAGTATTTTAACACTTATTTTTCAAAGCAAAAACTTTTCTTCCTCTTATTACATTTCTTCGTTCCACAAAATGAATACACCCTGCATGCGTGGTCATCATACGGACAAGTTTTTGAACTATCCGCTAACAAGGGCTTTGCGGATATTGCCTGTGCTTCTAATTTACCTTTCTGCTTTTTCATAGTGTTGTGCTTTTCACTATAGGTTAATCCTCCATGGACTTCTACCGGTATCTTATCATGGTTCTTTCCATACCATTTATGACCCGGAGGTAAATGGACATATCCATTACCCCAACCATGAAATACAAATTCATATATAAGAACAGTCTTATTATCTATTTCTTTAAGTTCAATAAAAGGTTTTAATGTATCCATATCATTTATTATTATAGTGTCCCAAATTTACAAAATTCCGGCAATAGATACTCTTATCCCCTAGAAGAGACACAAGATCATACTAGATGGGTTATAGAGAGTAATACACATGTATTCTAGCCATATCTTGAATTCAATTGTAGTCTTTTTGAAGGATTTCAAGGCTTGTAAAGTAAGTCGGTAAGTAATCCAGCCCATTCATAGCTCTAAGAGGTTTAAAAAACAAAACAGACCAGGGAGTAATCCCCAGTCTGTCTTATCTATCCTCAACTATATTACTATAGTTTGCTGATATCTTCTTTCTTCTCTACTGGAGTAGATACAGTTGATCCTCCAGACATCAATTGAGCTGCAGCTGTTCTTGCTAACTCTTGTCCTAGATTTCCACCATACTGTTTTGCCAAACTATCAGCTTGGTCAAATGCAGACATGTCTGCAACAATCTTTCCAGCACTGGTAACTATCAGATTACCAGAGTTTCCAGCACATCTTGTGGTAAACCACAGAGCTATACCTTCTTCATTCTCACGGAAGTTATCTCCCTGTGCTGATTTGAAAGCATCTAACTGCTCTTTAGTTCCACTTACTTGGTAAACAAACACTGTGTTTACACCACCATTTTTGCCTACTTTCTTGTAGGATCTGCTTAACTTGATTTTCATTTGTCTTTGGTTTTAGTTAGACATAAATTTACACTCCAACTAAATAAGGGGTGTAAGGGGAGAGTTGTGGGGAGAATTTGAGGGAAAGCAAGTATTTAAAGTACTTAATCCTGAGAATGAGCTTACAATACTCCAGATAGATTTCATATAGGCCCGGGATTACCTGCTTTATTTTGCAAATTTGGGCATGTAGTAATACTAGTAGGGAGAGTACATATAAATAGTTTGAATTCAATCTAATTTCACACTATTGGGTAAGTAGTCCTTAAAGAAGTTAGAGAACAAAGAAATAAACCAAGAACCCTAAGGCTCCTGGTTTATGGGTTTATTCAGGTGATTTCTCCATAATTGTCACTGGAGCTGATATTGGTGATAGACCCATAAGGTTCCCGGCTGCAGCTTTAGCTAGCTCCTGACCAAGGTTACCACCATATTGTGCTGCCAGAGATGCAGCCTGATCAAAGGCTGACATATCAGGAACAATCTTACCTGCACTAGTGATAATTAAACTACCATCATTACCAACACATCTGGTGCTAAACCATAGAGGAACACCCTGCTCATCCTCTCTATAGAAATCACCTTGTGCTGTCTTAAATCCTTCTTTTTGCTGATCATTTCCACTAACACTATATACAAATATAGTAGTTAGTTCACCTTTTTTGTTAAGCTTTTTGTAGCTTCTGCTTAGTTTGATTTTCATAGGATTAGGGTTTTAGGTTAGTATTATATTGATTATTCTAAGGGGTGTAATATTCCAAATAGAAAAGTGTTTTCCCGGGAAATTCCTTCATTTTGGCACATAACTAATAAGCAGAGACCAAGGATTACTCCTCAATCTCTGCAGTATTAGACCCTTCACTATACATAAGGATTAAACATAGCTTCTACTTTAGTTGCTACTTCAAGGTTATTAAGGATATGACTTAGCTGTTGTATATTAGCATCATATAGTGTATCAAACTCATCAGTATTTATTAATTTACCGGTGTTAAGTCTGTATACTTTTGCTATATCCTGGATATAACAAACCTTTGTATATCTAATATCATCTATTTTCATAGCTCCCAGTCTGTATTAGATTCATCAGCATCCTGATCATTATGCATACAGCTTCTGTAATCTTCCAGCAAATACTGCACCTCTTCTTGAGGCATATCTGCTAGTTCAGGTCTAGCCTGAATAAATTCTTTTAGTTCTTGTGACATGTGTTTAGGTTTTAGTGAGTATTTATTTGAATACAATAAGGGGTGTAATGATACTAAAAAGAGAGATTACTCTCCCTTTTCTTTATAGTATACTGTAACTGAGTTATCCTTCATACTATTCATTAATTCCCGGATATCTCTGGGATCCATATCATAATAGAATGTAGTATCTCCATGCTGTACTACTTCAGCATCTACCAGGTCATTATCATAATCCGGCTTAAAGTTGATGACTGAGCTAGTACTCACAGACTCTTGGGACATCCTGCAGGATGATAACAATATCACAATAGCAAATAGCATAAGGATAAATACAGATGACATACCATCATAGTTGTAACGAGTTTTCATAAGCTTAGAGTTTAGGGTTAGATTAAGAGCCTTATAGTAATACAAATAAGGGGTGTAATCAATGTGTGTGAGGGTTGGCCTGTGGGAGGAGCTGGTGTGAGCATGAGCAGTGTGTAGGAGTTAGGATGTGTGCATGCCAGTGTGAAGCAAGGGATGAAACACATCTTCTCAGAAAAGAATGCTTTCCAAAACAGTATCTAATAGGCTGAAACTCAATATAGAAAGAGAGTGGGGTAGGGGGAAAATCCTAACTAGGGGAGGGGGTGTGAGGGAGGGCATCCACTCACTATTGAATATACATAACATCCCTATGTTAAAAAAGAATTGTATATTTGTTTTGTAAAAATTATAGAAAAAATTTTATGAAAAGATCAGGAGTATATTTAATACGAAATTTAGTAAGTCAAAAGATATATGTAGGATCTTCTATTAACATTAATAAACATTGGTCAAGACATAGATATAACCTAAGAAGAGGACTCCATTGTAATACTATAATTCAAAAAGATTGGAATAAGTGTACTGAATCTAATTTTGATTTCTCTATTCAAGAACTATGTCTAAAACAAGACTTATTAACTAGAGAAACTTATTGGGTTAATTTTTATAATTCTATGAATCCGGAAAAAGGCTACAACTGTGTTCTACCTAATGATCTTAAAATACATAGATCTACTGCTTTAACTAGAGTTTTCAAAGATATAATATGTATAAACATCAATACAAAGGAGATTAGAGAACTAACTATTTTACAGATAAAGAGTCTATTAATATATCCTCAAGATATGTATATAAAGCTATTAGATATTGGATTGGAAAGCCCGAGGGAAAACGATCTGTAAAAGGATGGATATTTATAAGAAAAGAAGATTTTAATCCATCTTTTGATTATATAGGTTATGATAAATTTAAGGAGTATTTAAATAAAACTAAAGTATGAAAAAGGCTAAACCAACTAAGTCTATTAAGATCCTTCATTGGCTTGATACAGGAATATTCCCGGCTACTATTCTATTCTCTTACCAGTTTAGTTATGATGAAGTCATCAGACTTCTGAAGAAGAAACAAGCTAGTGATTGGTTAGCCGGAATATCAGGTGATAAGATCAGGTTAACTAATTCTAATTATATAGCTCTACATAGAGAACTGGAAAATACTACCACTCATGAGACCCGGAAATTATTCTATATATTTATTAAAGAAGAATTCAAGTATACAGATTATGAGTATTGTAACTTAGCCCATGAAGTAGTTCATATGTGCCAGTACATTCTACCGGCTATTTTAGACCGGGATAAAGAGCATGAGGCTGAGGCATATTTACACACTCACATCATGTCCCAACTTCTTGAAGTATTAAGAGGTACTATTAAATAAGCATCATAATATTTTTTATATTCAAGATAAATTAGTATATTATAATATATCACACTAATTGAAATCTAACTCATGGGACTAGGTAATGGTAATCCAAACTCTGGTAATAAAGGCTCTAACTGGAGATACGAATATAATGTATTAAAAGCATTAGAGTGTATAGTAGAAAACACAGAGTCTGGTGGAGGAGCTGGTTGTTGTCCTGCTACTAATGCCCTACTTACAGAGATCCGGGATAATACTGCTGATATAGAAATCACAGCAGAAAGTATCAATCTAAACACAGATCAATTAGAGGCATTGATTGCTATTACTAATGCCAACCAAACTAATAAAACCCAGTTTACTAAAATCACTGATGGTACAGATACTGCATTAGTTACAGCAGCCGGAGAATTAAATGTCATAGCTACTGCCCAACCTGGAGTAGATATAGGTGATGTTACAGTAAACAATGCTGGTGGTGCAGCTGCAGTTAATATACAAGATGGTGGAAACTCAATAACAGTTGATGGATCTCTTGGTATCACAACTATAGTTCCAGGCACCGGTGCTACCAATCTAGGCAAAGCTGAAGATGCTGCTTCAGTTGATGGAGATACAGGAGTAATGATCCTTGCAAAGAGAGTTGATACAGCTTCTACTCAAACTACAACTGATGGAGATTATACTACACCGGTTGCCAATTCTAATGGACAACTTAGAGTAGGTATTAACAGAACATTTCAAACTACTGATAATGATAGTTTATTAAAAGCAGAAGATGCAGCTCATACTACAGGTGATGCTGGAGTACTATCACTTGCTATAAGAAATGATGCCAATGCAACTTTAACTACTACAGATCTTGATTACTCTGGTCAGGCAGTTGATGGTGCCGGCAATACTAAAGTAGTAGGAGATGTTAATGATAATGCCGCACAGGTAAATCTTAAGCCAGCTTATGTTGGTGGTAAAGCAGTGAACTCTAACTCATATGTCCCTGCATACACAGATGGAGATGCTGTAGGGTCTGCCTTTGATAAGACCAACGGTGGATTACTTACTAATCAAGGAAACTTATCTGCTACTAATGATACCATAACAGTTTATGGAGCATCTACTACTGTTAAACCAGCTCTTGTAATAGATACAGCAATCTATGCTGCTAATGATAATATGGGAGGTAAACAAACTATTACTTCAGCTATGTTTACTTCAGCCGGATCTGCTTATCTGGACAATATAGGAATACAAGTTCTGGAGAATGTTACTGCTGCTTTTGAGATCTGGCTATTTAATTCTGATCCAACTGCAGGCACCTATACTGACAATGCAGCCATGGTAGTTGGAACTACAGATATTCTTAAAGTAATAGATGTTATAACAGTTAATACTGCAGATTATAAAACAGTAGGTACTACTTTATTTGCAAATATCTCAGTCAAGAAATTATACACAGCTAGTGGATCAACTAACTTATATGCTGCATACAAATTAACTAATGCTCCCGATTTTGCAGGAACAGGCAATCTTCAGATTCAATATAACTTTGATAGAGTTAAATAATATTCATGTTTATTAATAGAAGAAATATAAAGTTTCATCCATTAAGTGAAAGCTATTTTCACTATTGTGATATGCCATCTTTAAATGAGTTATTAAGAAAAGATTGGTTGATAAGAACTCTTTATCAATTTGATGGAGTATATGGAACATGGTCTGAATTAGATAGATTATGGATCTCTGCAGGAGAAATTCTTCAAAATAGTTTAGTAAGCTTAATTAATCCATCTTCTCAATTAGTAGTACGATCTATACCTCCTACATGGACCCAATTTGAAGGAGAAAAACCTAATGGAACAACTCAGTATATAAATACTAATTGGTTTCCATCTAACGGAATTAAACCTACTACTAATAGTAATTGTGTATTTACTTATAGTAGAGAGAACATATTAGGCAAAGGAGCAGATTTAGGTTGCTCTAGTGCAGCTGCTGGATTTATGGGCATAAACTCAAGATTTACTGGAGATCTTATGTTAGGTGCAGCTAATGATACAAGTCTAACAATCACTAAAGCAAATAGTGATTCAAGAGGATTATTTGTTGCACAAAGAAATGATGCCTCTACTATAGAATTTTTCAAAAATGGTGCATCACTAGGTACTGCAGCAAGTGTATCTTCTACATTATCTACTACTAGTTTATGTGTAGGTATTTATAATTTTAATAATGTTCTAACTAGTCCAGGTACAAGACAACAATCATTCTGGGGGGTTGGCTCAGGACTTATTAATCAAGCAAAATTTTATGAAATATTAAATGGTTATATGACTTTAATAGGTAAAAATGTATAATTATGGTAAGAGCATTTACTTCAAGAACATATAATACTCAATCGTTTACATCAAGGACTCTTCCTAGTCCCCCAAGAAATTTTAATACGGTATATGTAAATAGTGTACAATATGGCTCTATTACTATAGCAGCTGGTAATACTGTAGGACAAACTTCAATAACAGAAGTCAAAAATATTCCATGGTTAAATATACTTGGCTTTACAACCAGCAATGACTTAGATGATCTTGCCGAATCTTGTCCTAGACTATCTTTTACAGATGCTACAACTATTACTGCTACAAGAAATACAACTGATGCAGTATTTTCTGTAACGGTTAATTTCTGCATAATAGATGCTACAGAAAATCTAATTAAGCAAGTTCACTATGGTAGTATAACTACAGGAGCATTAGCATCTGGAACTGCAAAAATACCTGTAGTAGATACAACAAAATCTGCTATATTTTTTTTAGGAGGTACTGGCACAACTACAGGAACACCGTCTCTTGCTAGAATATCTAGTGTAACATTAACTGATTCATCAACCGTAACTAGAGATAGTAGTCTTGCATCTAGTTCTACTACTAATTTTATTGTAGTAGAATTTCAACCAGGAGTAATTCAGTCTATACAACAATTTTCTTCAGCTCAGGCTAATGTTGATGTAACAACTACAACTAATGTTACTATATCCGCAGTAACCCTTGCAAACACATTTATAGCATATGGCTCAAGACATGCAGCAAGTGATAATACATACACTATTGAACTAACCTCTACAACTAATGTTAGATTAGTAAGAGTAGTTGGCACAGTTGTAACAAGAACTACAAGATATACTGTAATCGAGTTTGTATCTGGCATATTAAAAAGCAATCAGTTTGTAAATATAGCACTTACCTCTTTGACTAGTAATACAGCAACTATATCTGCTGTTAACGTAGCTAAGACAGCAGGCTTTTGGAGTGGATATAATTCTAACACTTCTGATACGGCAGGAAGAACTTTGTTTTTAGGTATCACATTAACTAATTCAACAACTGTTACAGGAACTGTAAATACAAGTTCGGCTAACATAAAAAGAATTGCAGGGCAATTTATAGAATTTTATTAAATATTTATTTAATGCTTATGTTTATACAATATACCGAATCAGCACCCGATGTCTTAACTGTAGTAATGTCAGATACAGCTCCTATAGTTGAAGATCCCATAAAACAAATATGGGTAGATGATACCACAGAAACAGAAGGCATGCAAGTTATTGATGGAAAATTAGTGTCTATATCTTAAATTATAACTTATGGAAGGAAGTGGCAAGACTTCTAAAATACCTAGAAGTGTAAGTATACCAGCTCAAGAAATCCCCTCTCAATCTATGATGATTGAACAAATATGGGTTGCTACAGAAATGTTGAAACTCAAGATGTATGGTGATAAAGAAAAAGATATAACTGGAGTTACTGATGAATTAAAATCCACAAGAAAACAGATTACTGATTTAGATGAAAAAATGACTCTTCTTCTAGACGATAGAAAACTAAGAAAAGCAATAGTAAAAATAGTTATAGCAATATTTTCAACTATAGGTCTTGGTAAAATAATTAGTGAATGGTTACTAAAATAAACTAACATGACACCAGAAGAATTAAAAAAGATAAAAAGACAAGCTAATCTAGAAACTATTTATTGTGGATTAGGAGCAGCAGGTATATTAATATTTCTTTTCATTTTAGAGAAATATATTCTAGGCGGTCAATTTATAGGTAATTTAATTATAGAAATCCCAGCTCTATATTGTGGTATTATAGGAATAGTATTTACACTATTTACATCTAAGCTTGAAGCTTATTATTATACTCATGAGATAAATGATAGTGAGCCAGATAATTTTAATGAGCATCCTCTATTTATGATGATTAGATTATGTGTAATAATTCCATTATGGATCCTTACTTCCTGGGATATTATTCTTTGTTATATGGGGATGTTTCCATTTATTCATGATGGAAACTACTATAGATGGAGACATAAACTAAATCCGGATATTTATACTAAAACCTGGTTTGCTCAAAGTACTACTTCTACTGCCTGGTCTACTAAGTTTCTTACTCCAGTTATTAGAACTTCTCTATTTATAGTATCAGTAGTTATATTATTTATTTTAATATCTAACCAATGAACATAATACAGAAACATATTGATGATTCTCAATATTATAAACATGAGAATCCAAAATCTATTTTAGTACTCCACCATACTGCAGGGGGACCTAATCCATATAATGTACTTCATGGGTGGAACTTTAATGCAGAAAGAGTAGGTACAGCTTATGTAATAGCCGGCAAAGAAGATAAGACTAAATCTTATAAAGACGGAGATATAGTAGAAGCTTTTGATCCTAAGTATCATGCATATCACCTGGGCTTGAAGACAGCTAATAACCTGGATGTTACTGAGAAATCAATAGGTATAGAGATCTGTAACTGGGGTCAGCTAGTTAAAAAAGAAAATAAGTTCTATAACTATGTAAACACAGAAGCCTCTGCAGAAGAAGTAGTAACTTTCACAAGTCCTTTCAGAGGATTCTTATATTATCATAAATATACAGATGCCCAATTAGCTTCTTTAAAAGCTCTCATTCTTCATTTATGTGATAAGTTCAAAATAGATAAAAAATTCAGGCCAGAGATATTTGATATTAATCATACAGCACTTAATGGAGGATCTGGATTATGGACACATGTGTCTTACAGATCAGATAAAAATGATTGCTCACCGCAACCTAAACTAATAGATCTATTAAACTCTTTATGATATGCCAGCTCTTGAGAAAGCAGATAGAGTTGGGTCAACCATAAATAATTGGTTGAAAATTGGAGGCATTGCTGCAGGAGCTATTGTTTCTTGTACCTATGCTTATTATCTTATACTAAGTAATGTTGCTGACATTTCTGATCTTAAAAAGGAAAATGAGAATTTAAAAGCTGATTCAAAAAGACAGTATGGAATATTTAATGAGAAAGATGAGAAAAAAGAGATTCAATACAAGGAAGCTGCATCTAAGTTTATGGACTGGATGCTTAAACATGAAGATAGATTAAATCAATTAGAGAAAGAATCTTCATATCAAAAGGGATGGAGAGAATCAGAGCAATTTTACAATCAAAAATCTAAGTAATATGACAGATATTAATAAGTTTAGTTTTGGCCAGATGACTAGTAATAGTGATGGTAAGACTTCCGGATCAGGGAGTATGGGAGTATATATTATAGTATTAAGTGTAATAGCTTTTCTATTTGGATGTGTAGATAAAGCCTGTATCTCACATACTACAGATGTTATGATGTATTCTTCAGCTAATATCCTAGTTGGGGCCGGTCTTCTTGGTTATAGAAAATCAGTAGATAAAACCACTATAGAGAATGCCAATAATCCAAAAGAAACTGTATCTTTAGAGCCTAATCAATAATCTAAATCAATGAAACTCTTTTCAAAAAAATCATTAGTAATAATTTTAGTAATAGCAGGAATCTCTGCAGGATTGATAGCAAGCTATAATTTTATGTATAGTGCTGATTCAGCACCAACTACTGATAGTACTATAGTAGCTCCAATTATAGATACATTAGTACCCACAGTTCCAGTTACTGTAGACACTACTAAAGTTGATACAACTAAGAAATAATTTATGAATATAAAAGCAGTAATTGGTACACTTATAGCATTGCTAATATTTGCACTTCTTGTTGCTTTTTTTATTCCTATAATTGTAAACCGGTTCAATAATCCTACCAAACCAGTAGATAACACTGAGCTCTATAAAAGATTTCAGAAGTCACAGGATTCCCTGGCTTCTATTAATATAATATTATTACAAGCCCACTATAAAGATTCTCTCAGTACTGATAGTATAAAGAAGAGAGCAGCTCAGAATGAGATCAAATCAGTTTACTTAACAGATAAGAAACATGAAAGGTTTAAGCTTCTTAATAATGCTACTCTTACTAAACAGGATAGCTTTATGTCAACCATCCACATTACAACCGACAATCATTAGAGAGGGCACTACTGACTTTCGTTGTTTTTATCCTAATCAATATAATTATATTGTCACTAGTATTTCTAATGAAATATACTGTGATTCTATTGAGCCAATTAATATACAAACCATTCATCAATTAGATAGTATTGTAAAGAAACAGACTACTCAGAATAATATTCTTAGATCTATTATAGATAACAACAATGCACAGATCCTTAATGCTAATATGTTATTAGCTACTCTTAAACAAGATTTAAACCTCACTCAAAAATATGCTTCAAAACAGAAAAAGTACAAAGTATCCTTTGCTATTTTATCAGCACTTCTTGGAGTATTAGTCATTATAAAGTAAGAGTTATCAACATTTTATTAATATTAGCCACCTAAAAAGTGGCTTTTTTCATTAATATAAGCCTTTTAGTATTTTTAATAAAATATACACTTTTAGTTTAAACTTAAATTAGTATATTTATCCAAGATTTAAACTTCAAACTAAAAACTATAATAAATGGAAAACCAAAGTCCAGAACAAGCAGAAGAAGTTCTTACCCCAGAACAGATAGCACAAAGAAAAGCACAGATGCTACAGTTCTTTAAAGACCAACAACCCTTTCTTGAAGAACAAAAAAAGTATGAAACACTTATCACAGAAATAGACGAGTTAAGAACTAGAAGAATCAGAGCCCAGGTATTAATGGGACAAATGTTAGCTCCCTCTCAAGAGGAAGAGGCTAAAAATAAAGCTGAGACAAAAGCATCACAATCAGATTCAGTTAAACAAGAAGCTCAACCAGAAGTAGCAACCCACTAAAACCAAATAATTATGGATACAGAAACTAACATTAGAAATATTAGATTAGATACAAACTCCAGATGCAAATAGTAAAATGAGTCTTCCATATATTTATATGTTTACGGCAGATAAAAAACAAGTTCCTTGGCTAGCATCTCAAACAGATGTATTAGCTGAAGATTGGACTGTAGTAGAGTAATATTTTAGTAAAACCATAAACCAACATGGCTATTGTAAATCAGGTACAGAAAAAGATCAGAATGGATCAATGGGATATAGTGAAGTTTCAATTGAATATTCACTGTCATATCAATAAGATTATCATTTCTGATCTTGATCTGAATTGTTTAACTCTCCTGGCATTAACCGGAGAAACAATCTTAGGAGATTTCTGTAAATCGGCAGTTGACACTCATATAGCAACTAGTTTGCAGTCAGTGAGAAATATAATCAACAAAGCAGAGGAAAAACAACTTATAATTAAAAAGGGGAAGAATAAGAAAAAGATATCTCTAAATATTCAGAATATTCAAACTATTGGTAATATTTTATTAGACTATAAAATCTTAAGAGTTGAATCCCAGGAAGGCTGAAGATATATCTAAGCAAACTGCTAAAGATCTAGAATTAGATCCTATATTAGTAGAGCATATTCTTAAGTTTTATTGGAAGAATCTTAGGAAAATGTTGGTTGAATTAAATGAGCCCACAGTATTAATGCCAAATCTAGGATCATTTAAAGTAAGAAAAAAGATGCTTAAAAAACGTCTTAAAACTTATTCAGGAATATTGGCCGGTAAAACTCCTCTGACATTTACCAGTGCTGAAAAACAAGAACAGTTAGAAGAACTAATAAGAAGACTGCAAAAACTAACAGACTTCTATCAAGAAGAAGCCAATAGAAAACAGCAGTTTAAACTAAAGAAACATCAGGATGAGTCTAATCAGAATATGGAAAAACAAGGGCAAGATTCTTGAAGGAATCACAAACTCTATATTTACTTCAGATCATGTGGAAGAGATAGCCAATGAGAGAAAGAGAATATGTGAGGCATGTCCTAATATAGATACTGAAGGATCCTCCTGTACAATCCCGGGAACTCAACCATGTTGTAAATTATGTGGATGTTGTTTACACTTTAAACAAAGAGCTCTATCTGCATCCTGTGATGATAAAAGATGGGAAGCTGTTCTTACTCAGGAAGAAGAGGATACACTTAATGATCATCTAAATACTAACTAATGGCACTCATCTTTAAACCAGAGTTTCATCAATATCAAAGTATTGATCCTAGTGAGAAAATAGACTGGTTAGGAGTGACTACATTTGTTTCTCATTTTAAACAGTCTTTTGATCCGGTAAAACAAGCTACCAGATCATCTAATAATGTTAGATCTAAATGGTATGGAATTTCTCCAGAAGAAATACAATCTATCTGGAAGGGTGAAGGAGACAGATCTACTACATTAGGTACATGGTATCATAATCAAAGAGAGAGTGATATTATGGAATTTGAGACTATGGAAAGACATGGAGTTACAGTTCCTATTGTAAAGCCTATTATAATTGAGGGAATAAAATATGCTCCAGATCAGAAACTTCAGAATGGAATATATCCTGAGCATTTGGTATATTTAAAATCAGCTGGAATTTGTGGACAGTCAGATAGAGTAGAGGTAGTTAACAGACTTGTTTCTATTTCAGATTATAAAACCAGTAAAGAAATTAAGCTAGAAGGCTTTACTAATTGGGAGGGACGTACTACTAAAATGTTATATACTTTAGATCACCTAGATGATTGTCATATAGTGCACTATGGACTACAACTTAGTTTATATTTATACATGATTCTAAAGCATAATCCTCAGTTCATTCCAGGAAAGCTAGTTATAGACCATGTAATCTTTGAAGAAGAAGCCAGAGATAAATATAATTATCCTATATACAAAAAAGATTCATCTGGTAATTATGTGATTAAAGATCTAAAGCATTATCCAGTCCCTTATTATAAAAGTGAAGTAATAGCTATGATTAACTATCTTAGAGACAACAGACATTTAATAAAAGTTAAGAAATGAAAAAAGAAGATGCTCTAAATATCCTTATAAAGGATTCTGATACCAATCTTATTTCGGATATTGAAGTAGGGAGAGATATACCAGAATATGAAGGTAGATATCAAGCAAGTACTTTTGGAAGAATAAAATCATTATCAAAAAAAGTAGGAAGACCCGATAGTAAAAATAAACTTATAAATAGAAGAAGAGATATTATTATGTGTAGTAAACTTAATCTAAATAATAAGAAATCATATCATAGAGTAAATTTAGGTAGAGATAATACATTTCTAGTACATAGACTAGTTGCTCAAACCTTTATTCCAAATCCTGAAAATAAACCGTGTATTAATCATTTAGATGGAAATAAAAATAACAATCATATTAATAATTTAGAGTGGTGTACCTATTATGAAAATAACCAACATGCTTATAGGCTAGGTCTAAATAAACTTCAAAATCTAATCTATGGAAAAAGAAAAAGAAATTATTAAATCTATAAATAGTTTAATAAGTAATCTAGATATTAATAAAGATAATATCAGTGATACTTATCATACATTCAAAGAATTATATGATCATAGAATAGTATTATTTATAGCACTTTGCAGATGTCTTGAAGGAACAGATCATGATGCATGGAGAACTATCAAACACTCAGACAATACTATCTGGAAAGGATGGTTTGTACTAGGACTTGGTAAAGAGCCAGGTAAACAAATTACATATCCTTTACCTATAGAACTATGGGATAAATGTAAGTTTGCTGAGACCCTGGATAAAGCCCCAGAATTCGATGGTCATACTTCTGCAGATGTGTTAACTAGACTTAGAGATTTATGTTAGCCTGTCTATTTGATATAGAGAATGGAAAGATCATTCCTTCTATTCATGTTCATACTATTAAGTTCTTAAAAGATATCATAGATAAATATCCAAAGGATTATCTAAAGATCTATCAATATCTATTTTACATCTGCTGTCCTAATCCTACCATAAATCCTTATTTTAATCTTCCGGAAGAAGATAAAGAACAAGTAATACTTAGTGATATAGAAGCTGAGTTTTCAATAGAAGATCCAATGATTATAACTGCAATTGAAAGATGTCATCAGTTATACGAAACTCCAACTTATAGATCAGCTATAGCAGCCAAAATCATGTTAGATAAAATAAATAAGTATCTAAGAGAGACTAATATTAATGGAAATAGTAAAGATGGAAATGGAGCTTTTATTCTCCGAGCCATGAAAGATCTTACAGATATGAGGATGACTTATAAAAGTGCATATAAAGATCTTGAAGAAGAACAAAAGATACATGTTAGAGGTAAGATTGATAAAGCTTATGATCAGTAAGTATGAGTTACATAGAGATACCTACCTATGAAAAAAATAATTCAAACTGAGAGAAACTGTTTATATTGTAATAATTCATTTATGCCATCTACTAATCAAGTAAGAAAGGCAATAGGTAAATATTGTTCAAGAAAATGTGGAAGAGCAATGCAGCCAAAACCTTCTTTAGAAGAAAGAATATGGAATAAAATAGTGAAAACAGAAAATAAAGATGATTGTTGGATATTTAAAGGAGCTAGAAGCAGAAATGGATATGGAAAGATTATAGTAGATGGAAAATTAAAATTGGCACATAGAATGTTATATATAATAAATAATGGGCCAATATCAAAAGAACTTGTAATAATGCATACTTGTGACAATCCTCCTTGCTGCAATCCTAATCATTTAAAATTAGGAACACAAGGAGATAATAACAGAGATTGTGTAAATAAAAAAAGACGTAAATATTTTACTAGAACATATCATCATAATTCTGTTTTTAATAATATTCAGATCAAAAAAATAACATCCTTGTATACCGGTAAACGAGGAGATATATCAAAATTAGCTAGAGAATATGGTGTGGTAAAAACAACAATATCAAATATTTTGAAAAGAGAAAGAATTAGATGATAGAACCTTATATTATTATACCAACATATTGTGAAAACCAGTGGACTACTACTAGTTTTAAGACTAGAGAAGAGTTTAGAGATTTTATATTCTCTATTTTTAAGGAGCCTGGTCAATATGGGTTTGATGAGACTTCTTACAAGTTCAATGAGCAAGCCAGGATTTTTAATAAAGATAAAGTTTACTGTATAGCTCCTTCAAGAAGTAAGGATTATGTTACTTACTGGGATGATCAAAAGACAAAAAACAGGTGTGGGGCCATCTATAAAAATAATGGAAAGACCTGGTATCTAACCCGGGATTATTATATGTGGTTAAATTTTCTTCCAATCTTTGATAAGGAAGAAGGACACTTTGGATTTGCTAAAGTAAGAGATGCTCAGTATCATATGGCCCTCTATGAACTTTTAGCTGAATTACATAATCTACATGCAGCTATTCTTAAGAAACGGCAGATAGCCAGTAGCTACTTTCATTGTGCTAAACTGATAAATCAGATATGGTTTGAAGAAGGAGTTACTATGAAAATGGGAGCTTCTCACAAAGATTTTATTAATGAGAAAGGAACCTGGAAATTTCTTACTGAATATAGGAATTTCTTAGATAAGCATACTGCATGGTATAGACCAATGAACCCGGGAAAGGTTCTCATGTGGCAGCAGCAAATAGAAGTAGTTATAAATAATAGAAAGACCAGTCAGGGTAATAAAGGAACTATACAAGGATTAACATTTGATAAAGATCCCACTAATGGAGTAGGAGGCCCTTGTGTTTTAAAAGATACATTAATAGTGATGCATGACGGAACTCTCAAAAAAGTACAAGATATAATTTTAAATGATTATATAATAGGAATAGACGGTAAACCTAAAAAAGTAACAAAATTATACAGTGGAAAAGATCTTATGTATAAAGTAAGTCAATCAAAGGGAGATACATATGTTACTACTGGGGATCATAAATTATATTTATGGGATATAGAAAAAAAATCAAATATCATAATTAAAACCAAAGATTTTATATCGTTATCTCAGTGGAAGAAAAAAACAGTATTAAAGGGCGTTAAATATAACGGTATAGAAAATAAATACAAAAATCTTTTAATAGATCCTTATTATTTAGGATTATACTTAGGCGATAGTTGTAAATATGATTATAGAATTTTAGTAAATAAAACAAAGGATATTGAAATATCTAATTATATATACGAATTAGCAAAAAAAGAAGGTTATTTAGTAGAAGAAAGAAATAGAAATCTTTATAGAAAGGATTACAATGATCAAATGTGGGATATGAAACTAAGTTCTGGTTATAAAATAAAAACTATGTTACCCGCATATCATCATAGATTTGAAGAATTAGGTTTAAATAATAAACATATACCAGAATCTTATTTTACAGCATCTAAACAACAAAGATTTGAATTATTAGCAGGAATATTAGATACGGATGGTTATCTTAATAATAAAAAACATAGATTTGAACTAAGTATAAAAAGTAAAAAACTTGCATATGATATTCAAAAATTATGCATACATCTTGGATTAGATGCACATATACATATTGTAAACTCTACTGGAAAAACTTCTACAGTATATAAATATAAAACATCATGTTATAGGTTAAATATAACTGGAGATATTACTCATATACCTACTAAAATATTAAGAAAAAAAGCCACTAAATCGGGAATAAAATCAAAAAATAGATTTAGTAGTTTAAAAGTTACTAAGTATAAAGTAGATAATTATTACGGTTTTGAATGTGAGGATAATTTATTTATCTTAAAAGACGGAACTATTACTCATAATTGCAGATATTTCTTCTATGAAGAAGGTGGTATAGCCCCAACAGCAGATACAACAATTGAGTACTTATTACCTGCTATGAAATCTGGTTTATTAACTACAGGATTATTTATTATAGCAGGATCAGTAGGTGATCTGGAGCAATGTGATCCATTAAAAAAGATGATATTATATCCTTCAGGAAATGATATCTATGCAGTAACAACAAATCTTATAGATGAGAAAGGAACTACAGATCTAGCTGGATTATTTATTCCGGAGCAATGGTCTATGCCTCCTTACATAGATGAGTTTGGTAACTCCCTAGTTGAAGAAGCTAATAAAGCAATAGATGAACTAAGATTGATTTGGAAGAGAGATCTATCTCCAGAAAAATACCAACTTAGGATTTCTCAACATCCCCGGAATATCCAAGAGGCATTTGCTTATAGAAAAATATCTATATTTCCTCAAGTACATGTACAAAACCAAATTAGACGAATAGAAGAGAAGTTATATCCATATGAGTTTCTGGACATTCATAGAAATGAAGAGGGAAAAGTAGCAGTAAAAGATACCGGTAAACTACCTATTAGTGAATTTCCTATAAGTCCAAAAAGAGAAGATAAAGAAGGAGTTCTTGTATGTTATGAGAGACCTATTAAAGATGCAGAATTTGGATTATACTATGCCTCAATAGATCCAGTCTCTGAAGGAAAAACTACTACTTCAGAATCATTATGTACCATCTATATTTATAAGAATGCAGTTCAAGTTACCAAAGCAGATAGAGCTGGTAAAATGGAGACCTTTATAGAGAGAGATGGAATAGTAGCTTCCTGGTGTGGTAGATTTAATGATATATCAAAAACTCATGAAAGACTAGAATTAATTATAGAGTGGTATAATGCATGGACTATAGTTGAGAATAATGTGAGTCTATTCATTCAACACATGATAGCTCAGAGAAAACAGAAATATTTAGTACCAAAAGATCAGATACTCTTTCTAAAAGATCTAGGAGCTAATCAGAATGTATACCAGGAATATGGTTGGAAGAATACAGGAACTCTCTTTAAAACTAATCTATTATCTTATGCTATTGAATATTTAACTGAGTCATTAGATACTGAAACTAAGCCCGATGGAACTATAGTAAAAACCACTTATGGAGTAGAGAGAATCCCGGATCCAATGTTATTAGCAGAGATGGCAGCTTATCAACCAGGACTAAACGTGGATAGATTAATTGCCTTCTCAGCTCTAGTAGCATTCGTGGCTATTCAAAAAGCTAATAGAGGAATAAGAAGAAGAGTAGATGAAGACTCTACTAAAAATTTGGATAAGTCCAAAAATTTGTATAAATTAAATAAGGGACTGTTTCATAATATGGGCTCTACTAACAAAAATTCAGATTCAAGACCGTCAAGAAACCCATTTAAAAATCTTAGATAATTAAAATGGCTTATCTTTATAGACATATTAGATTGGATAAAAATGAGCCTTTTTATATAGGAATAGGTTCTCAATCTGATAAGTACTATAGATCTAAAAGAATTACTAAAAGAAATAAAATCTGGAATGATATCTATATAAAAACAGAAATTAGAGTAGATATAGTATTAGATAATATATCCTGGGAAGAAGCCTGTAAAAAAGAAATAGAATTTATTAAATTATATGGAAGGATAGATAATAAAACTGGAGTATTATCTAATCTTACAGATGGTGGTGAAGGGTATCTAAATCCATCAGAAGAAGTAAGAAACAAAATATCTATATCTAAATCAGGAAATAATAATCCATGGTATGGAAAGAAATTTTCTAAAGAACATTGTAATAAAATAGCACTAGGAAATACAGGAAGAAAAGTATCTAAAGAAACTAGAAAAAAGATTTCAGAATCTCAAAAAGGAATTCCAAGAAATTCTGAAGAAATGAAAAAACATTTATCAAAAATAAATTCTGGTAGTAATCATCTACACTTTGGAAAACAAAAAAGTCAGTTAACTAGAAATAAAATATCAGAAGCATTAACAGGAAAGAAATTATCACAAGAACATATTAATAAACTTAAAAATAAATCCAGAAAACATTCTAAGGTTATAAATATAGTTACAACAAAAATTTATAAGTCTATAAAAGAAGCTTCTAAAGATTATTATTTAGGATATGATACATTATTATTTAAACTAAAAGGAAAACGTATTAATAATACAAATTTTAAATTATTATAAAATGGAGGTTCTAAACGCATTACAATTAAAAAGTGGTAAAAAGGCTGATTCTCAAAGACTTGGAACTTTAATTATGCCAGTTCAGTTTCTTCCAAGAGATGAAAAGGATGACCAATGGTGGGCCAGTAATATGGATTGGTTGGAATGGCAAGGTCTCAAGCAAGTTAGAAGAAATGCCAGGAGATTAATGAAGAATTATAAGCTTGCTAAAGGTATAATTGATAAAACAGATTATATAGTTGAGGAAGACCAGGAATATGCTGAGTTGATTGATACTCTTACAAAGGAAGATTCTTCAGCTCTAGAGCTTAAGTTCTATCCTATTATTCCTAATGTTATCAACACAATGGTATCTGAGTTTGCTAAAAGGCACACTGGAGTATCCTTCAGAACAGTTGATGATTACTCATATAATGAGATGTTAGAAATGAAGAGACAACAAGTAGAAGATGTTCTCTTATCTGATGCTCAACAAAAGGTATTAATAAAACTTCAGGAGGCCGGCCTAGATCCAGCATCTGAAGAATATCAACAACAAATAGATCCTCAAAATCTAAAATCTCTTCCAGAAATACAAAGATTCTTCTTCAAGACATATAGAAATATTCCTGAAGAGTGGGCAGAACACCAACATAATGTTGATGTTGAAAGATTTCATATGGAAGAACTTGAAGAAAGGGCATTCCGGGATATGCTTATTACAGATAGAGAATTCTGGCATTTCAGAATGATGGAAGATGACTATGAGATAGAACTATGGAATCCGGTACTTACTTTTTATCATAAGTCTCCTGATGTAAGATATGTATCAGAAGGAAATTGGGTAGGAAAAACAGAGATGATGACTGTTCCTGATGTTATAGATAAGTATGGTTGGATCATGACTGAAGAACAAACCAAGTCATTAGAAGCTATTTATCCAGTCAGATCTGCAGGATATGCTATCCAGGGATATCAGAATGATGGAAGTTACTATGATGCTACTAAATCTCATGAATGGAATGTTAATATGCCATCATTAGGTTATAGACAATATGCATCTATGTGGGATAACTTTGAGGCTGGTGGAGATGTTGTTAACTGGATCATGAGTGAGCAGGAAGATTATTATGAATTAGGACAAGCTTATTACCTAAGAGTAACTACAGCATATTGGAAGACTCAAAGAAAAGTAGGACATCTTACATCTATAGATGAGAATGGAATATCTACTCAGAATATAGTAGATGAGGGACACAAGATAGTAGATAAACCAATTTATGATACAACATTATTTAAAAACAAGAAAAGAGAAAACCTCCTCTTTGGAGAACATATAGATTGGATATGGATTAATGAGTCATGTGGTGCAGTAAAGATTGGACCTAATAGACCAAGCTACTGGGGAATGCCAGGTAATGGTGGAGTAACTCCAATATATCTAGGAATAAATCAGAATAAAATGGGAAGACTTCCTTTTCAGTATAAAGGAGATACCACAGTATATGGTTGTAAACTTCCTGTAGAAGGTTCAGTATTCTCAGATAGAAATACCCGATCTACTGCTATGGTAGATTTAATGAAACCATTTCAGATAGCATACAACATTGTCAATAATCAAATTGCTGATATCCTTATTGATGAATTAGGAACAGTAATTGCTCTTGATCAGAATGCATTACCAAGACACTCATTAGGAGAAGACTGGGGTAAAAACAATTATGCCAAGGCTTATGTAGCAATGAAGAACTTTCAGATTCTTCCTCTTGATACAACTATATCAAATACAGAAAATGCTATAAGTAATACTCACTTTCAAAAACTAGATCTTGAGCAGACTAATAGATTACTTTCAAGAATAAATCTTGCCAGATATTTCAAAGAGCAAGCTTTTGAAACTATTGGTATTACTCCACAGAGATTAGGAGGAGAAGTAGAACATGCTACAGCTACAGGAGTAAGAGTAGCTTTATCTAACTCATATGCACAGACTGAAACTTATTTTATTCAGCACTGTGATTACTTGATGCCTAGAGTACACCAAATGAGAACTGATCTGGCTCAATATTATCAAACTAAAAAACCATCTCTAAGATTACAATACCTCACTACTGCAGAAGACAAGGTTAATTTCAGAATTAATGGAACTGATTTATTACTCAGAGATCTAAATATTTTCTGTACTACAAAAGCAAATACCCGGGCTGTACTGGAACAGCTAAAAGAACTGGCTCTAAACAATAATACTTCTACAGCATCTATTTATGATCTTAGTCATATTATTAAAACTGAATCAATAGCTGAGATAGAAAATGTATTGAAAGTCTCTGAAGAAAAAGTACAGGCTAGCAAACTACAAGAACAACAAGCTGCTGCTGAACTACAAGATCAAGCTATTAAAGCTAAGATAGAAGAAGCAAGACTCAAGCAAGAATTTGAAGCATCTGAGAATGAAAAAGACAGACAAGCTGGAATACTTGAAGCTGAAATAAAAGCTGCAGGATATGGAGCTATGCAAGATATAAACAAGAATGCAGTTAGTGACTACCAGGACGTTTTAGCTGATATACAAAAATCTGATCAATTCCAACAAACAATGAATATTAATCAACTAAAAGTAACAAATCAGCAACAAGCACATTTAGATAAATTACAGATAGAAAGAGAGAAGATTCTTGCCTCTAAAGAAGTAGCAGATAAACAACTTCAAATAGCTATTAGAAACAAAAATAGGTTTGATAAACCTACTCCACCGGCTAAGAAAAAGAAGTAGTAGATAGCCATATCATGAGAAGAATTTTACATTTAGTTATAAATCTAATAAGTTTAAACCTATATTTGATGCATCAGTATAAAGAATAATGAAGAGGATAGATAGAAAAGAATATCAAAAAGAATATTACAAAAAATATAAAAATAGAGTAGATAGAAAGGATTATTATAGAAAATACGCAAAAACACATAAAAGAGATAGGAAAGAATATCAAAGAAAATATCAAGAAGGACTTAAGAATAATCAAGTATTTAAAAGACGTATTTTAAAAGACAAACATAAACCCTATCTATCTATTGAAGAATATAATAATTTATTTACACTCCAAAATGGAGAATGTGCTATATGTAACAAACATCAAGTTGAATTTAAAAAAGCACTAGCTATAGATCATGATCACAAGACAGGAAAAATTAGAGGATTATTATGTTTTAAATGTAATGTAATGATAGGATTAGCTAAAGACAATATACAGATCTTAGAAAATGCAATAAATTATTTAAAGAACTACTAATTTGACATAATCCTAAACCAACAAACCAACAGAAAATGGCAGAAACAGCAAAAGAAATAACTAATATTCAGCAAGTTGAGATCAGTGATAATGATCTTAATGATATACTAGGTGCCCCAGGTACTGACAGTGTATTACTTCCTGAAGAAGGTCAAAAACCAAGTATTTTTAATAGAACAAATACTGTTGATTTAACATTTATAAATAAAAAAGAAACTAAAGCTCCTGCTACTAAACCAGCAGAGACTGCTGCTCCTGCAACTGCTACCACAAATGTAGCTGCTCCTACAAAAGAAGAAACTATAACTCCAGCACTTAGTGAAATTCTAGATGAGATAGATGGAGAAAAACCAGCTACTGAAGATAATGAAGGAGCTACTACTGGTAGACCTAAAGTTGTAAAAGATGGTGCTATAGAACTTACAAAAAAACTTATTGAGAGAGGACTTATTGTTCCCTTTGATGATGAGAAATCAGTAGATGATTATAGTGTAAAAGACATTGAAGAATTACTAGAAGCTAATATTACAGATAGAGAGAATAGAATTAAAGAAAAAACTCCTATTGAGTTCTTTGATTCTCTTCCGGAAGAATTACAATATGCAGCTAAATATCATGCTGATGGTGGAACAGATATGAAAGCTCTATTCCAGGCTCTAGCCCAAGTAGAAGAAACAAGAACACTAGATCCTGAAAAACCAGAAGACCATGAAGTTATAGTAAAAGAATATCTTAAGGCTACAAATTTCGGGACAGTAGAAGAAATAAATGAGGAGATAGACTCCTTGAAGGATTTAAACAAACTAGCAGATAGAGCTACTAAGTTTAAACCTAAATTGGATAAGATGAGTGAGAGTAGAGTAGCTCAAAAGCTAGCTTATCAAGAGAATTTAAGAAGACAACAATCAGAAGCATCATCTACATACATGAACAATGTATATGAGACATTAAAGCCTTCAGAACTTAATGGTATAAAACTAGATAAGAAAACTCAAGGTATGTTATATTCCGGATTAGTTCAACCAAACTATCCATCTATATCAGGAAAACAAACAAATCTTTTGGGACACCTTTTGGAGAAGTATCAGTTTGTTGAACCTAACCATGGTCTAATAGCAGAAGCTCTATGGCTTTTAGCAGATCCAGAAGGATACAAAGCAAAGGTAAAAGATATTGGCAAAAATGCACAAGTAGAAGAGACAGTAAGAAAATTAAAAACTGAAGAATCTAAAAAAATTAGTTCTTCACCAGTTATAGAAAAAGATGAACAAAAAGTAAGAACTGTCAAAAGAAATGATGGTTTCTTTAAAAGATAATAACAAATAATAATAAACAATAAATAATAATAACTAAAACAATCAAGAATGGCAACTCCAGTATTAAATAATGGTATCTTCCTTAGAGATACATCTTATCAAGCATCCTCACATGTGGATTCTTATCACTTGGTGAATATGTTGAAGAATGCAGAACCTATGGATCTTGGTCCAGTAGACCTTTGGGCTATGGCACAGAAAGTAGAAATGCCTCTTTATCAACTATCTTCTTTTGGTGGTAAGAACATCATCATGGTAGATAACGTTAGAGGAGAATACAAATGGGAAACTCCAGTTGTACAAGATTTACCTTATATCATTGAAGACATTGAACCAACTAACACAACAAAAGGTGTTGATGGTACAACTTTTCATGTTAAGATCAACAAAAGAGAATTTGGACATGGTGATATTATCACTTATGACAAATACAATGGAGTTGAGATGTACATAACAGCTGATGACATTCTTCCAATGGGAGATGGATACATCTATACTGTACAACTTGTAAACAATGACAATTACAAATTCTTAGAAAATAAATATCTTACTGCAGGTACCAAAGTATTCAGAAAAGGTTCTGCAAGAGGTGAGTATGGTGAAAGGTTTTCTGACATCAGAACAGCTACAGGTTTCCGTCAATTTTACAACTATGTAGGTGGAGCTGAAGCACATGTTCACTATTCTATTTCTTCAAGAGCTGATCTTATGATCAAAGGTGGATTGAATGCTAATGGTTCAATCCCAGTTACTGAAATTTGGAGAACATTTGATAAAAATGTTGATCCTTCAGTTACTTCTTTAGAGAACATGGTTACTGTAATGGGTAAAGATTATGTTAAGAAAGCAATGGAAAATGGAAATTTATCCAGAACATTCTTAACTACTATGGAAGCAGCTCACTTAAGTAAAGTAGCTACTGACATTGAAACTTACTTAATGTGGGGACATGGTGGTAGAATTAAACAAGATGGTCCAGATGATATGAGATTATCAGTAGGTCTTTGGAGACAACTTGATAACTCCTTCAAAAGGGTTTATAACAAATCAGGATTTACTCTTGATTTATTCAAATCAGAAATTTATAATTTCTATGCCGGTAAAGTTGAATTCCAAGGTCCAGATCCTAAGAGATCACTTATTGTTCAAACAGGAATTGGTGGAATGAAACTAGTAAATGAAGCTATCAAACGTGAAGCAGTAAATTCAGGACTTGTAATTAATGCTTCTGATGTAGGAGCTATTACAGGATCAGGAATGGATCTTAACTTTGGATTTGCTTACACTTCTTATGTTATCCCTTTCTTGGCTAATGTTAAGTTTGTGTTGAATCCTGCATTTGATAATTTACATACAAATGATATAGAAAATCCAATCATTGATGGAAGACCATTATCATCATATTCATTCATCATATTTGATGTTACTGATCATGGTAATGATAATATCTTCTTATTGAAACTATCTTGGGATAACCAATTGAAATGGTTCTACCAAAATGGAACAATGGACTACATGGGAAGAACTCAAGGTTTCCAATCATCTGGTCAATTTAATGGATACAGAGTTATGATGACACAAACAATGCCGGCTCTTTGGGTTAAAGATCCAACTAAGGTGTTAAAAATTGTAATGAGAAACCCTATTACTGGATTCAGCTTCTAGTATTACTGACTCTGATCCTGGTCTGCAAGAGATGACCTCATAAGCATGACCAGGACTGGAGTGAGTATAAATATTAATAATTTAAAAACTTAAATAAAATGGCTATAGTTTGTCCAGAATGTCCACAAGACGCATGTTGTCACTTCAGGCCCTTATCTCCTGATCCATTCCTTAAAAAAGATGCAGATATGGCCTTGGCCAAATTTGGGCATCTTAATCACATCATAGATATGCTATGTTGTATTTCTGATACAGTTGCAGCATTAGGTGCTATTTTAAGTGGCACAGCTACTTTAGATTTTCCTAATACACTTACTCAAACATCTTCTGATTTAACAATCACTGTAGCAGGAGCAGTAGTAGGTAATGCAGTTTCTTTAGGAACACCTGCTGCTCCAAATGCTAATTCATCTTATACAGCTTTTGTTAGTGCAGCAGATACAGTAACAGTAAGATTTAACAACTACTCTGCAGGAGCAATTAATCCTGCCAGTGGATCTTTTACAGTAAAAGTATTTCAATAGATTTCAATTAAGTTAAACCAACAATCAAAAAAACCAACAACTAATGAGTAATCTAAACATAGTAGAAAAGTATCCACAGCTAAAGCATGGATCTATATCAGTTAAACCATACTTCGATAATTCAATGTCAAACATGGGATTAGAGAAGTATGGTCTTTCTTTACATGATGGTGTATATCATGAAGAACAATTAGCATGTCTTGAGATGAATGGTGTAAAAAGATATGTTACTGGCCTTAATGAATTTGCTCCAGATGTAAAACTTCTTCCTTCAGAATTAAAAGAAGCAAGAATTAAAGAGATAAGAACTATTGTAGCAGAGTGTGAGAAACAACTTTCAGCTAATGTTATAGAAATTGATGACAAAGAATTCTGGAATAAGGTTAAATTACTAAAACCGGATAATCATGAATTCTGGAGTCTGATCTCAATTAGATGTGGAAATGAACCTTTATATCTTGAACCTAATAAAGATCCTTATGATCTTATTAAGTTATGTGCTATAGAGGCAGGTGGTTTTTCTATTGTTGCTAAAAACTATGAGGATGCAAGATCAAGAGCAGTTCCTCCTAAATTCTTTCTTGATAAGTACCAGGAAACAATAAGTACTACAACTGAGTATAAAAAACTTAAGAACCGGGCTATTGCAGAACTACAAAAACTATATGATAAGAATGCTACAAAGCTTCTTTATATAGCAAAAGTAGTAGACACAAACTCGGCACAGTATAAAAAGAGTACTCCAAATGATATTGTCTATGATAACATGGATAGATACATCTCTGGAGAAGGATCAGAAACTAATAAGAAAAGAGCAGCAAGACAATTTGTAGATACAGCAGAACTAGATATGGAGACTCTTAAATTAAGGGCCCTTATAAAAGATGCTACATTCTATAAAGAGATAGCTCCTAAATCAGATGGTTTTATCTACCATATTAATTCTAATACATTACTAGGAAGAAATGCATCTGATATTTTGGAATTCTTCAGAAATACTCTTAATGATCAAGTATTAAATGCTGTAATGAAAGCAATAGAAAAACAGTGGAACAGTTAGTGGATCTATGAGTAAAGATAGATCAGAATATTCAAAAGAATGGTATCAGAAGAATAAAAATAGGATTAAAGAAAGAAATCATATTCATTATTTAAAAAATAAAGTTGAAATTAAAAAAAGAGTAAAAAAATATAGAAATAAGAATCCTCATATAGTAGATAAATATAACAGGAAGAGAGATAAAATAAGATCTTCTTATGATAAAGAAAGATATAAAAATAGTTATAGAAATAGTATCTATAAAAAGAAATATAATATATCTTTAGATGATTATAATAAATTATTTATTAATCAATATGGTCAGTGTTTAATATGTAAAATACATCAATCAGAATTAAGTAAAGCATTAGCAGTAGATCATGATCATAAAACTGGAGAAGTTAGAGGCTTATTATGTAGTAAGTGTAACATCATGTTAGGACTAGTTAATGATGATACTACAATTTTACTAAATTTAATAAAGTATTTATCTATAAATAATATTAAAACTAAATAACCATGGCAATAAAACAACCTAAGATTCAGAAATTTGATAACAAAGAGTATCTATCTGGATTAGTAGATGCATACAATGATATGTATGCAGATCCTAAAGCATATGCTGAATCTAAATATGCAGCTCAGATAAAAGAGCTTGGCCGGGTAAGTCCTAGGGATGCCAGGTACAAAACAGTAATTCCACAGGATAAGAATAAAATTCCTAATTAATAATAACTAAAACTAAAATATCATGAATTATTCAAACAAAACAGAGTCAGCTATTGGTGCTGCTAAATTAGCTGCATATGGTAAAACTGGACAAGGTGTAGGAGGAGTTAAAAATCCTAATCCTATGTCAGTATTTGAGGCAAATGCTGGACACTATCCATTTTGCCATGAATCAGGAGGTAAAGTAACATTTGATAAATCAAATCGTAAATAAAAATGGCAACTAAAAAACCAGCTTACAAAACAGGAGGAATGAAAAATTCAAATTCTTCTGCAAAAGTAAACCCTTCTGTAAAGAAAGGTGTAGCAGTTAAAAAAATGGGTAAAAAGAAGTAGTAGATGAATAATGCAGCTATTCAAATAAAGGTTAAAGAAAGACTCAACAAGCTTGATAGCAAGGACTATGATAACATAGAATGCTGGCAAATTGTTGAGGCTTTCAATAAGGCCCAAATTGAATGGTGCAGAAGACAACTAGTAGGTTCTAATATCCTAAGACAAGGAGATGAGCAATCTAAAAGAAGAGTTTCAGATCTTGAGACTCTTCTAACTACAGTTTCTATGGAACTTGTACATGCTCCTCTCTTCAGTGAATCAAGTGTATTACCTGCAGATTTTTTAGAGTTTAAAAGGTTGGAGCTATTTGCAACTAAAGACTGTTGCAAAGAGCCCCGCCTGATGACAGTCTATCTTGGAGAAGAAGCCAATGCTGTTAACTATCTCAAAGATGAAAACAAAAGACCAAGTTATGATTGGGGAGAAACCTTTATTACTTTAATAGGAAATAAAGTCAGAGTATATACAGGTGGAGATTTTACAGTAGCATCCACAAAGATGGTGTACTATACAAAACCCCGGAATATACAGATTATAGGTTGTGTAAGTCTTGAAACACAACAGGTAGTTACAGTTAATGTAACTTCAGAATTAAAAGATGATGTCATTGAAGTAATCATTGATGACACTGTAGCAATACTAGCAGGTGATATAGAAGCTATGAATCAGTACTCAAGAGAAAGTCAGGCAGCAGAAAAGAATAACTAATTATATTTTATGGACACGATACCAAGAAAATTAGCAAGTATGTCCTCTACAACAGGATCAGTAGATTCTTTAACAGCTGCTTGTGTATCAGAATTAATGAATGCTGCAGTATCTTTTCATAAGTTACATCTTAAGATTACTGGCACCGGATCATATGCTGGTCATAAAGCTCTTAATGAAATCTATGATGCATTACCAGGACTTGCTGATGATGTAGCAGAAGGATACCAAGGAGCTAGTGAAAAACTTCTAGTTTATACTGAAGTATCACCTAAAATATTGAAGTCTGTAGATGATGGAGTAAAGTATCTTAGAGATATGATAGCAATGGTAACAGCTTTACAAGTTAAAATGCCTTATAGTGAGATTATTAATGATCTTGATAATGTAAAAACCCAATTTAATTCAACAAAATATAAATTAATTTTTCTTAAATAAAATAATTAATATTTTATTTGGATTTTAAATTTATTATCTTTATATTATAATATGTGTATAAATTTTGTGTATAACTAAAAACTAAAAAACAATGGCTTATTTCAATCATGCATTTGCAAAACTCTTTATTGGGACACATCCTACTCAGGCAGCTGATGGATCCCACTCTGGAGTAACCACAGGATTCTTGGTAACATCCGGAGTACCTAGTGTACAATTAATCAATAGAGCATCACCTTACCAATTAGGATTAGGTGTATTTGGACTCTTTGATCCAAAAACTTATTTATCAGTAGTTGCTGCTGATGCCCAGATTACAACTGGAGCACCGTTGATTCTAGCAAGTACTGCTTTATATCAACATGACAAGATTGGTCCTTTCCATGGTGGATACCAGGAATCAACCAAATCTAAAATGATCAATCCTAAATACGTAAACAGATTTTATAGAGTAGATCCTTGTACACCTAACCAAAATGTGGTGCATGTAGGTAATACTCCTTATACTAATGGTGGTGGAGTAGCCTCAGTAACTATTACTGGTGCTGGAACAGGATACACTAATGGTACTTATACTAACATAGTATTAACTGGTGCAGTTGGTAACGGTGCCCTTGCAACAGTAACAGTAGCTGGTGGTGCGATCACTGCAGTTGCTATTACTGCTCCAGGTAGTTTCTATGATGTAGGTAATGTACTTGGTGTAACTGGTATTACTTTTACTCCTGGTACTGCAGCAGTACTAACTGTAGCAGCTATCACAGCAGTAACTGATGTTACATGCTGCAAAGAGTTTTTATGTGATGAAACATACTTCTTAAGAGTAGATGTTAAAGGTTCACCAGAATTGAGATACTTATCTCGTAATGGATACTGGACTACTGCATCTTACACTGGATGTTGCCCTGCAGGTTGTGGAACTCCGGTACCAGTTGATTCTACTTTAGTATTTATTGGATGGGCTAATGAACTTCTTGCAAATAGAATTGTAGGTCCATTCTTGAATATAGTAATCTATGATGAAAATGGTGTTGGATGGTATGCTCCAGGCCAAGATATTAAAGTTGGTGACACTGGTGGATTTGATTTAAGTCCAGGTGTTGGTGCAGCAACTATCACTAATGCTGGTTCGGGATATAACAATGGTACATTTACTAATGTAACATTCCAAAGTTCTGGTTCAGGTGTTGGAGCTGTAGCAACAGTAACAGTTGCCGGTGGAGTAGTAACTGCAGTAGTATTTAATAATCCAGGTTTAAGTTATGCAGTAGGAGATACTTTAACTTCTCCTTTGTTATCACCAGGAACAGGATTAGTACTTACAGTTACTGCAACAGTGACTCCAACATGGGATAATTACGTATCTCCAGGCCATATTGATGGTGCTTGTGCAGGTATGAAAATTATGGGTGCCTTTATTGACACTAAATTTGGAGATTGTACTTTCTATCCAACTGATTATTTTGAGAAAGAACCAGTTAAAATCCTCCCTTCTGAAGTAGATGAAACAGGAGATGTATGTGCATTCACTGGTCTTTGTATAGTTGAGCAATGTCCTCCAAGACAAGGTATGGGCTTTGGTGAACAAGTTTTAAGAGACTTGATCTTATCAGAAAGCTATATGCAGAATTACTTCTATACTGGAGAAGATCTTCGTATTAGAGAAGTAACTCAAGGATATGATATATCTAGTGCAATTATTAGATCAGCTCAATACTATAGATACTTTATCTTACATAGTGTTCCAAGGTTTAATAACCCAACTGGAGTATTTGATAATGATCAATATCTATTAGAGATCATAACTACTGCAGTTAGTGCTACATTTGAGTCTACAATGGCAACCTGGTTAACAGCTTGTAATTGTTCAATAGCACTTGAAACATATGCATGTGGGGCAGCTTGTCCTGGTGCTTGTGCTATTCTTACCTTTGTACCAACAGCTGGTGCAGTATCAGGTGGAACAGTAGGTACACCATATGTATTCACTCCAATTGCAGTATCAGGTGGAACAGCTCCTTATAGCTTTGAAGTTACAGCTGGTGCTTTACCTCCAGGTTTAGTACTAGGTGCTACAACAGGTGATATCACAGGAACACCAACTACTACCGGAACATATGAGTTCACAGTATCAGTAGTTGATACTAATGGATGTCAGACAAATGTTGTTTACTCAATCACTGTAGTAGAAGCAGGATAAATTGTATGAATTGGTAAAGAAAAGGGAAGGAGGACAAAAACTTCCTTCCCTTTTTTATTTTTAATTAACTTTATTTATACATTTAACCTATGGCAAAACATGTCCTAAGTCTAGAAATACCTGATGTACTGAACTCTTGCATTATAAGAGTTATAGATACTTCAGTTTATGATCCTACTATTCCTCTTGAGTGTCCTAAGTTAGAAATAACAAGTCCAGGATTTTGGGAAGCTTCTATAGTACCAGATATAGAACCCGGATTTATAGAGAATATCACAGCATGTGCTTTAGGTATTCAAACAACTAATTGCACTACTACATTCAATACCCTACCAGATGGAGTATATATTGCAAGATATAGTGTTTCTCCCAATGATATAGTCTTTGTAGAATATAATCATTTAAGAATAACATCAGCACTAAAAAAATACAGTAATGTATTATGTTGTCTTGATATAAGAGGTTGTGATCCTACTGCAGAGATAGATAAGTTCATTAGAGAACTTCAGTTCATAAGAACATTATTTGATGCAGCAAAAGCAAAAGTAGAATACTGTCATTCACCAAAACATGGAATGGATATTTATTTATATGCATTAAAGAGACTAAATAAATTAAGTTGTTTATGTGGGTGTGGAAATTGTTAATATGGAAAGACAAGGACATATATATGCATTAGTTGATCCTAGAAATGATCAAATTAGATACATTGGAAAAACTTTATTTCCTAAGTCTAGATTAAGTAAACATTTAACAGAAAAATATCTAGGTACTCATAAACAGAAATGGATAAGATTATTGAAAATTAATAATATAAAACCTAGTTTTAAAATATTATATACAGGTTCTGAATCAAATCTAAATTTTTGTGAAATAGAATTAATAAAACATTATAAAAGTTTCTGTAAATTAACTAACGGAACTATTGGTGGAGATGGAGGAACAGGAAGACAAAATAATAAAGCAATTATAGAAAGGATGAAATCAGATAGAAATCCTATGAAAGAGTCCTCTATAGCTAGAAGAGTTGCTAATATAAACAAACTAAATGGAGTAGATGAATCTAATAGACAAAGAATGTTATCAGATATCAATCCAGGGAAGAAACAAATGAAAAAGATTTATCAATATACAAAAGATAATCTATTAATAAAAGAATGGAATTGTATAAAAGAAGCAGCAGATACATTAAAAATAGCTAGATCAAATATATCCAGAGCCTGTATTGGAAATTTATAGATTAATTATAATGTGGTTGCTAATATTAAACCAACAAACCAAGTAATATGGCAAAATGTAATAATTGTGGAACGTCACTATCATGTGGCTGCCACGTAAGAGTAGCTTTAGATAAACAACAGTGTTGTACAAGTTGTGTTAGTGCATATAACCAGAAACTAACACAACCTAAAGTACAACCAAAACCAGTACAATTACCAAAAAATAATCAAAGTCTATCTCAATTGTAAATAGTATAAATAGTAATGGCTCTAGAATGTAATTGTCCTCCAGGTTATCAGATTACTCCAGATGGTTCTGGCTGCCAGAAAATTACTATTGGAAATCTTTCAGGATATCCTATTAATCAGGTATGTAGTTTAATTAGACAACCAAAGTATAACCTAAATGGAGCTCTATTTTATGAATCAACTAATAGTAGACCATTACCCATAACGTCAGCTATAACTCCAGATAGATTTCTAGATGGAATAAATAATACACTTCTTGTAACTAATTCTAGTGGTCCTACAGTATTATGGGGCAATGGCAATGTAAATAATGGTAGATTAAATAATGCCGGTGTATGGATTTGTGATGATCAAAATCCAGTTCAACATGTAAATGAGTGGATTGGATTTACATTCTGTTTAGAATTACTACAAGAGACCACTTACTATATAGGTATTTCTGCAGAAAATGAATTTAGAATTAAGTTAAATGGTCAAGTATTTGTTCAAACTACAACTTATTCTACACAATTTCCATATCAGTATTGGCATGTATTTCCAATTACACTTCAGGCCGGAACCAATATCCTCTCTTTTGAAGGATTAAGTAGAGGAGGAGCTACTGCAGGATTTGCAGCAGAGATCTATAATGCAACATTAGCTCAATTATTATCTTATGTTTCACCAGTTCAATTAGCTGCAGTAACTATATATTCTAGTATGAGTAGAGTATCCAGTTATTTTGAACTAGCTGAGATACAAGGATACCAGTGTGCCCCCGGATATATTCTATCATTATGTCCTGGTCAAGACTACCAGTGTGTAAAAATAGAGTCAGCACCTATAGTATGTTGTTATCAATTAATAGATTGTGCTAACCCTCAAAATATAGTAATAACAAATAATGATGTAGTAGCACCCTATATAGGAATAGGAGCAATTAAAGTATCAGGAACTAGTTTAGATCCGGATACATGCTGGACAGTAACTCAGATTTCATGTAATGATGTAGATTTTCCAGGTCCAAATCCATTACCAGGAGCAGTAATAACTTCATTCACTAGTTGTGAAACATGTGCACCTCCAATATGTTATTTGATAACTGATTGTGAAAGTGTTGAGCCTACTCAGGTTATATCTAATGATCTAAGTGCATATGTAGGTCAGACAATTAAAGTATCTTCATATGGGGATATTTGTTGGCAAGTAACATTGGCCGGATCATGTGTTGGATCTATAGGACTTCCTGGAGGATATACTATTACTAGTTTTTCAGATTGTGATACATGTAATCCAACTTGTTATATATTAACAGACTGTTCTGATACAGATTCTCATATACCTATTACAGTATCTAATGACTTTGAAATATATCTAGGGCAGACTATTAAGATAGAATCATTTGGAGATATCTGTTGGACTGTATCATTAGCAAATAATTGTGATAATACTATTGGAGTAATAGTAGATCCTGTAATTACAGTCTTTGCAGATTGTTTAGAGTGTAATCCCCCTATATGTTATTTATTAACCAATTGCACTGGTGTAGAAGATCCTATTGTAACTACATCAAACCTGGCTGAAATAGTAGGTAAGATTGTTAATGAGCTAGTTATTGAAGGAGGACCTGAGATAGATCCTATATTATGTTGGTTAGTATCTATAAGTGGTACATGTGATGATGCAGTAGTTATTACTTCATATAATCCCGGGATCTATGCAGATTGTGAATGCTGTATACCAAAAGTTATAATACCTATTCCTCCTCCAGCTAAAGTTATACCTGATCCAGTAAGGATCTTTTATAAGATAGATGAGAGAGAATGTGATATTAATGATAACAAGAGATTTGGTGAAGGATTCTATAAGGTTGTTAAAAAGCTAAAATATGGAGTAGGTACTTGTTGTGAAGGTATTCATTTACCTCAACTATGGTTAAGAAAGCAATTATCTGACTTAAGTAAACTAGTAGATCCCAATTATTGTCCTGAACAAATCAATGCATGTTTTCCTAATCCATGCAATACTATTTCTACATGTTGTCAAGTAAACAAGTGTAATACTTGTAATCCATGTTCTACTTGTTCAGCAAGTAATTCAATGTTTCCATGCCCAGCTCCTGCACATGTATTTAATGGAGAGATGTGCTATACTAAGTTATGTGTTGCTGAGTTTAATACGGAAGATACTATTTCAAGTATTTTTGCATTCACAATAGGAGGTGCAGCAATTAATACTCCGGTTACATTATCTACAACTTCTACTATAGATCAACTACAAGCACTGCTTACAGCATCTATATCTATATCTTCAGTTAATTTAGAGATAATCACTTTTGATGAAACAGGTATTTGTATATTACTTCAGAGAGTGAATACTACAGCTCAAGGAGAGATAGAGGGATGTTTAATTTATAATGAAGAAACCCTATGTGGTACAATGATATGTAGTGAATTATCAGATTGTCCAATACCTCCAATCCCGGCTGTTACAGATGCATGGTTATATGAAGGTGATGGTGGTACTTCTACTGAAGCTTTCTTTTTACAAGATGATGGAACTTTTTGGCTACTTTAGATATTTATTTTGGAGATTAAAAAAATTAATTGTATATTATATTAACACACATAGAGACATGCTTCCAATACAATCAAATACAAATCAAGAGGGGTGTAATCCAATATCCTCTAACTGTGTTATCTGGCAAGGACCTGATATTCCTTGTATAACACTATGTAAAGGGGATTCTGTAAGTGATGTAGTAGCTAAGTTAGCCCAGGAGCTCTGTACATTAGTTGATCAATTAGATATTAATACTTTTGATCTTACCTGTTTTAACCCAATTTGTCCTACCCCGGAAAATATTCATGATCTTTTACAATTTGTTCTAGATAAGATATGTACACTAGAACAGTGCTGTAATGGAGAAGCTCCTCCTACACCTACAGGATGTCCTGATTGTGTAGTTAATATTGCTCCTTGTTTCTATTTTATAAATCAATTAGGAGACCAGATCACTACAATGCAGTTAACAGACTATGTTACTGCAATTGGAAATAAGATCTGCACTATACTACAGACTATTACTACTATACAACAGACTCTTGCTAATCATGAAGCAAGGTTAACTTATATCGAATTAAACTGCTGCAGTGATGTTCCACAACCAGAAGTAACAATGTTTCCGGTTTGTGTAATCACTCCACCACCTTCTGATCCAGTACCAATATCTACAATAGTTGCAGCTTTAGAACAACAGTTCTGTGAGCTCAGATCGGCAACAGGAACACCTAATGATATATTTCTATCTATACAGAAACAATGTGCCGGTCTAGATCTAGAGCAGTCACTAGGACTTCCTGGAGTAAATATGGGTAGTCTCTCAGGATGGATCACTCAAGTAAATTATAATGATCTAGCAGACTCAATCAATAACATGTGGATCACTATATGTGATTTAAGAGCTGCAGTTAAAAATATTCAAGAAACATGTTGTCCTACAGGATGTGAGGCTTTAGTAATTAATATGACAGCTACTTTCTCAGGTACAATAATTACACTATTCTTTACCGGCTCAGTACCTGCAGGATTTATAGATTGCTTCTCTGCAGGAAATGAGTTAATAATTACAGATTGTTTTGGAACACAGTTAATTACTAATATACCGGTATTAACATATGTTAATAACATACCAGGATACTCAATAGATATTTCTGCAACACCTTTAAGCCTTGCTTGTAATTTCAATCTTGAGCTATTTGGATGCTGGACTAATCCTTCAACTAATACAACCTGTGAGAGAGAGATTAATTATACTATAGTTAATACTACAGCTTGTCCTACTATAACTACTACTCCTACTGAGACAACCATTCCATTCACATTTAATAATATAGTAGGAACACCTATAACATATACTATTCAGTTGTATGATGCAGCAGGAGTTACTTTGGTAACTTCTATGAACTTCATTAATCCTGCAATAGGCCCAGTAGGTGGAACATTTAGTGGTGCAGGTGTGACTTCAGGAACTACATATAAAATAAGAGCAGTAGTGACTGTAGATGGAGTTGATATCTTCTGTCCTTTTGGAACAGTATCTACATTACCGGGATCATTCTGGTTATGGACAGGTACAGCAGGAGACCCGGCCAGAGGATACTTCTTACAACTTGATGGATCAAAATGGCTTTTAGGATAATAATTTAAAAACTAAATAAAATGGCAGTAGATAAAAGAGTCGATCAATTTAACTTAGCTGTAGTACCACTAGCTTTAACAGATATTTTCCCTGTAGTTCAAGGACCAGGTACTGCTGCTTTACAATGTACTCTTGCAGATATAAGAGATGGAGCATTACAATTACCTGTTTCAAATACTGTATTTGTAGATGAAAGTTTTGGATCAGATAGTACTGGTCTGGCTGAAAGGGCAGATTTGCCTTTTTTAACCAAAGCAGCAGCTTCAATTGCAGCAGCAGCATTAACTCCTAGTGCTACCAAAAGGATAAGTATTAGTGTAAAAAACTTTAATTCTGCAGAAGGCATAGTTCTAGGTAATTTTATTGATTGGGACCTCAATGGAGGATCTATAGATCTGGCAGCAGGAGCACTAGCTGCTATTGATGATAATAATATAGCTTGTAATAGTGTTATATATAATGCCCACACTATACAAAGAACTACAGCAGGAACAAATGGCCATGCTATTAGACTTCAGAATGCAGGAAGTGTAGTTACAGTATATGCTAATAATTTTAATTCCAACCTTCTTAATACTATTCTTCTTACTAACGGTACACTAACAACTTACGGTACTGTAAATACTACTAATGGAACACCTATACAAGTACAAGCAGGTATACTAGTTTCCAATGGAAATATAGTTAGTACTAGTGGAGGTATTTTAATATCTGCAGGAACTGCTACTTTAAATGGAAATATCACAAATTCAGCAGGTCAAGCAATTACCAATACCGGAGGAACTATAACTATGAATGGTAATATCAATGCATCTAGTAATGCTGCCAATATAGTGATCTCTGCAGGATCAACCATTCTTAATGGAAATAGTACAAATACACTTGGTATATGTGGTACTACAGCAGGTTCCGGAAATCTTACAGTTAATGGAAATACTACATCAGGATCAAATGCTTCAGCACATGGTTATCAATTAGGATCTACAGGAAGATGTGTATTTAATGGAGATATAAGTAGTAGTGCTGCAGGAGCAGTTGCTGTAAATAATAGTGGAGCAGCTGTAGGAGGACAAATAATTGTCAATGGAGGAACTATAACAAGTACACTATTTGTACCAGTTATTAATTTTGGTAGTGGAGTACTAATACTAAACTCTTGTAGAGTTATAACACCAGCTGCAGCAACAGAAGCAATTAGAAAAGATTTTGCTTCAACTTTAATATTAAACTCTACCACTCTTATTGCAGGAGCAGGAGCTAATTCTATAAATAGTGTTACAGCTGAAAATGTCCATGTATATGGAACATCTGTAGCTAACTTGGCTATCAATGGAAATACTACTATATTAGTAGGAACTCTTGTAGTAGATGCAGCAGTAGTATAATTATAAAACTAAATCAATCATGGCAGTAGACAAAAGAGTAGACCAATTTGGATTAGCAACCACACCACTTGCTCTAACAGATATTCTTCCTATAGTTCAAGGAGCTGGAACTGCTGCTTTACAAACTACTTTACAAGACATCAAAGATGCAGTAAATGATGAGTTTACAGTAGAGACTACTATCCTTTCTGCAGATGTTCTTACTTTAAATTCAACTCCTATAGACTTAATTCCAAGTCCTGGAATTGGTTTTGCTAATTTAGTTACAGTAGCTATCTTTAAGATAAGAACTTATGGAGGAACTCCATACGCAACAAATACAACTTTAGGATTAGTATATGATACTAGTTTAACTGTAATAAATGGATTTACTGGGAGATTAGCAAATGCAGGAACTTGTATCTGGATACCATCTATTGGTGTTAGTATGGCTGCAGCTCATTCTAATGCAACACAGCTTGAAGAAAATAAAAAAGTTCAAGCATATGTCTTTACTGGAAATCCTACAGCAGGAAATAGTGATATATTAATTTATTTAAAATATAAAATAATTCCTGTATAATCATGGCAATAAATAAAAGAGTAGACCAATTTGATCCAGCTCCTCCTCTTTCAGGAGGAGATATTTTTCCTATAGTCCCTTTTGGGACAACTACAGCCAAACGATCTACTTTACAGGATATAGCAAATTTTGTATCAACTCCAGGTAATAAAGTTTTTACTGATGCAGTAGCAAGAGTTTCTTCTATTCCAGATTTTATAGGTCAGATAGGAATTCAGTTAGATACGGATGCTATATATAGAGCAAACGGAGTATTAGCTGGAAATTGGACTTTTATTACAGCAGTTATAGGCAGTACTAGTATTACTACATTGGGTACAATAACTACTGGTACATGGCAAGGGATTCCTATAGGAGCCACCTTTGGAGGAACTGGTCAGACTATATATGCTATAGGAGATATACTAGCAGCTGATACAACTACTACTCTTAGTAAAATACCTGATATAGCTATAGGTAATGCCCTAATATCAGGAGGAGTAGGTACATTGCCTTTATGGGGAAAAATAGGATTAACAACCCATGTATCAGGAATTCTTCCATTTGCTAACGGAGGAACAGGATTAAGTACTTTAGGATTAGCAAATGATTTACTAAGAGTAAATGCAGGAGCTACTGCTTTAGAATATTTTACTCCTACTTATATTACTCCAACAACTGGATATATAAATGGGGGTAATGCTTTTGGAGGTAATGCTACACTAGGACTTACAGATAACTTTAATCTTTCTATATTAACTAATAATACAGCTAGAGTAAATATATTAGGTTCCGGATATACAGGAATAAATATAACTAATCCACTAGCTCAATTTGATATATTAAATAATATTGATAATACAGCTTCTTTAAGAGTAACCAATATTGCAGGAGGATCTGGTCAAGGTATATTTATGGTGGGAAAGAATTCTTCTGGAGATTTTGAGGTTAATTTTGGAGCAAACATAGGAGTAAGGAATACTGCCAATAATGCAGCTATTTATATTGATAGAAATATATTAAGAGGTTCACTAACTGGCAGCATCTTTTCATATAATGCTGGAGGAGTTTGGTGGGGAACTGGTTTAGATATTTTTGCTGCCAACTCATTTGATAATTATGTAGATCAAAATTCAGCAAGAAGTTTTGCTTGGGGATATACAAATACTGGTGATGCAGGTACAGGAACAGCATGGATGAATTTAAGCACATCTGGGCTATCTATTGGTAAAGGTGCTACTTTAGCTTCTGCAAAATTGAATGTTGGTTATTCAGGAGTAACAGTAGGTGATAATATACTTAAAGTTGAAGGTTCTTTCTTTGGTCCATTAACAGCAAATACATATGGATCTGTTGGTATTGGATTTGATGTTAATACACTTGGTGGATTTCCTCTTTATATAGGTGCAACAGGTAATTCTGCTGTTAGTATAACTCAAGGTGGATTTGATTTATTTAAATTACAAGCCAATGGATCAAATGATGCATTCATGTTTATGTATGGATCAAATGGTGGAACTATTACCCATGCTTTTCAGGCTAATGGTGCAAGAAGTCTTATCAATAATGGTACAGGACTCCTTATAGGAGTTAGTAGTAGTACAGATATAGATGCAATGTTTGGAGTAAAAGGTCTTGGTTCTACATTAACTACTTATGGACTAAAAATATTAGATGCTTCTAATAATATCAATTTCTATGTAAGAGATGATGGAGCAGTAAATTCAAGATTAGGTTATTGGATTGCAGATAATAGAGTATTATGGTCTAATGGATTAACTACGACAAGTAATCTTTTTTGTGGTTATTTATCTGGAAATACAAATATAACATCAGGAACAAATAATAGTGCATTTGGTAAAGGAACACTATCTGCTATAACAGAAGGTAGTCAAAATGCTGCTTTTGGAACAAGGGTTCTTTTTACATTGTCAACAGGTACTAATAATATTGGTATTGGAGATTATGTATTGCCGACAGTTTCAACTGGCTCAAGTAACATAGCAATTGGTTTTGCTGCTGGACAAAGTTTGGATAATCCATCTAAAAGTATAAGCTTAGGTGGAAATACATCTCCTTCACCAGTATTATCATTACGTGAAATCCTTTGTATAGGATATGGAACAAATGCACAAAACTCTGAAGATTATGAAGCTATTATTGGAGCAAGTGGATATATTCTAAAGAACTTTTATTTTGGAACAGGAAGATGGGCTGGAAATACAGATATGTTTGATACAAAACTACAAGGTACATCTGCTATACCATCAACCAATACGATAGGATTAACTCCAGCATCAAATCACACTACAACTAATTTTATTATAGCATCTGGACAATCTACAGGAAACGTTGCAAGTGGAAGTATACTTCTTCAAACTTCTAGTGCAGGAGGAGCAGGTTCAACAGCAAATGCTTTAATAACTAGGATTGAAATAAAAGGTAATGGAGCAATAGCACCAGTACTTCAAGTAGGAAATGCAGGACGTTCTGCAGGTGAATTATATAAAGATACTGCTGCTAATATTCTTACAAATGCAGATTATGTAGTAGGTATGAAAGCTTAATTTTGAATATAGAAGTCTAACTTAAAATATAAAAATGAACTTAAAAATTACATCAGAAATGTCTCTTTCCATAGGAGGATCCAATGTATCAAATCTCTATGGTACACTTGTTCAACATGCTTATGATAATATTGAAACAGGAGGACTTACTGTTCCTTGTGATTTAAAATGGTGGCTCAATGTTATTGCTTGTGAATCTAATAAAGATCAAGTATGGCCAATAAATAATATTAATGAAAAGTTAGCAAGTATAACAGTTGACATAACCCAAGAAGAAGCTGCAGCAGCAGGGTTACCTTATACTATATATCTTAAAGTAGCAGATAAACTTAAATTAGAGAATCCAGGCACAAATGTAATAGTTGAGATCTAAATAATTAAGTATAATTTAAACCAACAAATCAAACTAATATGGCACAATTTACAGTAGAAAAATTAAGAATAGTAAAAGCTAATGCTCAAATTTGGAAAAATCACAAATCTCCTTTTGGATATGCTTGTTTAAAAGGAGAAGTTTTACTTGAGAAAGCATTAAAAGAATATACAGATACGTTCTCTGATAAACAACATGAATTAGCATTACTAAATGATGACAAATCTTATAAATTAACAGATAAAGGAGTAATGACTTATACTAAACAAAATCAGGATATTCTTGATAAAATATGGAAGAAACAAAACGAGGAATTAGTAGACTATGATACTCCATATTTTGCAACATCAATTGAGAGAGTAGAAAATGAATTAGCTTTATTAGATGTATTAAATGGAATAATTGTCAATGTAGATATAGAAACTTTGTATACAAAAGACATATCTATATAATAAAAATTAATATTAAAATATATAACTATGAATTGTGGACATAAAGCCCCATGTGGCTGTAAAGATCAGGCTTTTACTACAGTTCCTACATTTCCTTGTCCAGGAGATGCAAGCTGTCCTAATCCTGAACCTTGTTCTGAATTCTTTGATGCTAATTGTGTCATATACTCAGGCCCTAGTATTGTAGATGTTCCTATTAATACCGGAGACAGACTCAATTCTATTATTCAAAAACTTATACTATTGGCTACTAACCCGGGATGTGTTACAGGTGGAACATGTGCTTCTGTGAATACCCTTTCTATTATATCTATCACAAATACTAGCATTACTCCAGGGTGGGCTTTAGTAACAGATGTATTAACCTATCAAGTTGAGTACAAACTAGCATCTAGTGGTGTATGGATATTAAGACCTTTACTTGGTCCAACAGCTACCACAGATACTATTACCGGACTTATACCAAATGAAGAATATCATATAAGAGTTAATGCTACATGTACTGTAGGTAATTGTTATTCAGTGACATTATTAGTTGAGACATTGGCTTAAAAAGTTGCTACTTGTTGGTTTAGTCAGTAGCTTTTTCAAAGAGAGACCCCGGTGAAAATCGGGGTTTTCTCTTTCATATTATTTATTAACTTAGTAAAACTTTTTAATATCAGATAATTTTCGTAAATTATAACTATCCATGACTTCTACAGTAGTTAAAAAACCAAATATTAAAGGTCCCAGATTCAGAGACAAACATATCTACTCATTATCTAAAGAGTTATTTAAACAATTTACTGAAAAGTATCCTCAGTATATAGATGTAGATTATAAAATATTTAATAAAGTTATAAAAAAGGATAATGAAAATATTTGGAAAAGTATAGTTGAACTAAGAGATGGAGTAAAATTAAGAGAAGGATTAGGAAATATTATTATAGTAGGATGTAATCCAAGCAAGAGAGAAGTTATTGATTATAAAAGATCAGAAGAAGCCGGCCATAAAGTTCTTCATAAGAACTGGGAGTGTGATAATCATTTAGCAAAAATTATATATACTAATTATGGAACCAAATACAAATTTAGAAATAGAGAACTCTGGTCCTTCTTTGCAGTAAGACAGTTCAAGAGAGCAGGCTCAAAAGAGTTTAGAAAAGACTACAAGAAATTTGTTCATCTTGCAAGTGGAGTTAAAGCATCCAGACTTTTTTCTAACAAGCCTTATATAGATTTTGTAATTCCAGTTAAGGAAATTGATCTTACTAATTATGATGAATTTAATTTTGATTAAATGGCAACAACAATAGGAGCTACTACATCCCGGGTAAGAAACTCAGTTAAGGCTGTAAAAGAAGATTCCTTTCTTACAGATAGATTTATATATAGTCTTATAATTAAATGGGCTAAATTATATATTAAAAGAGAAGAAGGCAGGAACCAACTCATAAAATTCAGTACTCTATTCAGGACTATTCCATGTATGGAATTAATAGAAATAGATAGAATAGAAGCTTGTTGTGGAGGAGTGACATCTGATTGTTTATTTAAGAGAAGTAAAGAGAAAGTTCCAGGAATAATGGAAGCTAGATTTGGGCCACTATTTAGAACAATCAGTTCTATAGATGGATCGGAAGAAGTATTTCCTACAGCTCCTTCTACTTATACTTCAATGACTAAGACATCGACCTTTAAGTATAACAAGAGACAATACTATTGGTATATAAATGAGTATTTATATTTTCCAAATTTAGACTGGGAGTCGGTAATGGTAGATGGTATATTTGAAAATGATCTAGTAACTTTCACATGTGCTGATGGATCAGGAGATTCAGCATGTACTCAAAGACAAGATCAGGTCACTCCAATTCCGGATTTCCTCTTTGCAGAAATAGAGCAGGCTGTAATAAAAGATCTATTTGGAGTAATGCAAATACCTTCTGAACCTAATACAGATGATAAACAAGGTACTATAAGAACATAAGACTATGAACTTCAACTACACATTAAAGTATCAGACATTTGATTCTCTCTTTGAGAGTGTTAGAGTTGATATGAAAACATATTCTCTAGAAGGAAAAATAGAACCTCAGCAGTTGATTAAAGTTGCTCTTAGATGTAACTATGATCTTGGTCTTAGGATTAACATGGTTAAGAACACAGTTCTTGATATAGTAAATGGAAAAGCAAGACTTCCAGAGGATTTCAGGGTCATGAACTTTGCTCTATTATGTGGTAGTTTTACAGAGACTTTTATACCAGGCCAGGGAACTAACATACAAGAAGTTCCTATTAAAAATATTATTCCCACTTACCAAGATCCAATAGAACCTAATCCATGTACTGATGTAGTTATTGATGCATGTACACCAACATTAACTCCTAATACCACCATTCCTATTTGTCTTACAAGATGTACAGATAGCTGTGGTAAAAATACTACCGGCTTTCAATTAGTTCAAGTAATAAATACTATTTCAAGGAGCTATAATATGATGTATCCAATAAGATTTAAGAATTCACATGATATAAATTGTGAGTGTCCTAATCTTAACTGGATGTGTAGAGATGAAGCATTTATAAAAAATGGATTCATATGGTTTAATGATGGCCTAAATCATAATCTAAATCATTCTAATAGTCACTCTACTAGAAATGAGATGTGTGGAAAAGTATATATCAACTATGAAGGAGCACTAGAAGATGAATCAGGTAATATATTAGTTCCGGATCATCCATATATGAATGAATATTATGAATATGCTCTGAAAGAAAGGATACTAGAAAATCTATTAATGGAAGATGAGTCTGTAGAAAAGGCATTAGGACTAGTTCAACAAAAACTTAGAGGAGCAAGAAATAATGCTCTCACAGTTGTCAATACTCCTAACTTCTCTGAAATGGCTAAGATGTGGGAAACCAATAGAAAAGCTATGTACTCTAAATACTATGATATGTTTTCTAGTTATTCACCAGGTTCAAGTCCAAGATTTTTACATAATAATGCAGTATAAGTATGGCTCAGGATCCTCAGAATACAAGTAGTCAAAAAGGAGCATCTTTCAATAGAGGGTTGATAATGGATGTGAATGAGTCCTCTATTCCAGAGGGAGCATACACAAGAGCTAGGAATGCAACTGAGTACACAGTTACAGGAGATCTTAATACCAGATCTAATGAACCTTCTAATTTATTATGTGTTACTTTCCCTTATCCTTGTATAGGAACTATTCATCTATATGGTGATGTCTGGGCAGTGTATCTAACTGATGATACTAACTCAGAGATAGGAATATTTGATGATAGTGAGTGTAGTTATACACCTATTAAGAACTCACTTGGACAAGTAATGAATCCATCCAACTGTTTAGGATTCAATAGAAAATATCTTATTAAAGGAGTATCCAAACAAAACTTTGATTGTAGTTATCAGACTTATTGGGATGATGGAAATGCTCCTACAAGAACTATTAACATAAATAGTCCGGCATTTCTTGAAAATTGTAATACTATTAATAATTGCATTACCTGTACTCCTACTACTGATCTAGATTGTGAAGAATTAAGATTAGCAAGATTTGTAAAGAATCCTTGTATAAGTATTACAAGAGGACATAATGGAGGAAATCTTCCTAATGGATCCTACTTTGTAGTAATAGGATATACTATCAATGATCAGAGAGTAACTGACTATTCTACTCCATCTAATATTCAATCTATTTTTGAACATGAGAATTTATCAGGTTCACTTAACATTACTATTAACTCAATTGATACAGAACATTTTGATGAGTTTGAATTAGTAGTAGTAAGAACTATAAATCAACAGACATCAGCTAAAAGAATAGGAATATATTCTACTAGAACAAATCAGATATTTCTAGATCAGATAGCAAAAAGTCTTCCCAGCATTCCTATTGAACTAATTCCTTTCAGATCTCCTGTTTATGATAAATCAGAAGCAGTATTTGAAACAGGGACTTATATGCTTAGGGTAGCCCCCACCACAAAGTTTGATTTTAACTATCAGCCACTAGCCAATAGGATTACAACTAAATGGATTTCTGTAAAATATCCTGCAGACTACTATAGAAAAGGTGGTAATGTTACTTCTTATTTAAGAGATGAAGTATATCCGTTCTTCATAAGATGGGTGTATAATACAGGGGACAAGTCTTCTTCTTATCATATACCTGGTAGAGAAGCTACAGCTACTGATTTACTACCAGCTACTGCAGGTAATGATAAACTATTTCCTGATGAAGATGTAAGATGGAAAATATATAATACAGCAACAGGTAATACAATCCCCAATATAATACTACCAGATGGAGGAGTTATTATAGGAGAAGGTCTTATGAGTTATTGGGAGTCAACTGAAATATATCCGGATAATAAACCAGATATCTGGAATCAGAGTAATCCTCCTGCAGGCCCAGATACAAGCCATGTTGATTCAAGTGGAATATCATGGAGTTTACTTCCTGGAGACATGCCGGTAAATCTTTGTGGTAAACCTATTAGACATCACAAGATGCCTGATAATTTATCAGTACCTAATGTAACAGAACACTTTAAGAAAGATGCAACTGGTAATATTGAGATTAGAGTTCTAGGAGTACAGTTTGATAAGATCAGAGCACCTAGAGATAATCATGGAAATCTTATTCCCGGGATAGTAGGTTATGAAATATTAAGAGGATCCAGAGAGGGAAATAAGACTATTATTGCAAAGGGTATGATCAATAATATGAAAACATACTCTTTATCTCCTTCTACAAAACAAGGATTATATCCTAATTATCCTTATAATCCAATAAATGCAACTGTAAGTAATCCAGATCCTACTCTATCTCCACAAGATCAATCTGATAACGGAGGATTAGGAGCATTAAAAACTCCTCTATTATACTTTGGTAATGCAAGTAGATCAGCTTATACATTCCATTCTCCGGACACTCAGTTTAAAAATCCATTTCTTTCAGCAAAAGAAATAAAACTCTATGGAGAAATTAATGGAATAGTATTAGGAAACTTTGAAGAAGTACCAGAGCATCCTAAAGAAAAACTTTTAGGAGACTTATCCTTTCTACTTGCTGCTATATTAGGCTTGGCTTCTGCAGCACTTGCTGTCAGAGGACAAAGAACACGTACTTACCAGGCTCCTCAATCTTCTACTACTAGTTTCATAGCTCCTGTAATAGGAGGATTTGATCCAGGATTAATAACTGCACCTATAGCTTTAGGTGCTTATGCAAGTCTTACTCAGGGAGTTATTACTCCTACATCAATGACATTACTTAATGTACTTGCAGATGCAGTAGGGCTACCTAATACTGATACAGCTTTAATAGCAGCCGGATATACTGCAGGAGCTCTTCCAGGATTAACTGCAGGAACTACCACAGAGAGTGTGGAATTAGCCACATCTGATTATTTAGGACCTATTACTAAAGCATTAACCGGTTTAGTAACTCTTGGATACTATTGGACATTAGGTACAGACACTGCTTTAAGATTAATAGAATCATTAGTTCCATATAGACAATATGCATATAGATATAGATCTCATGGATTTTATGACAACTTCTCTGCAGGAAATGCAGTACCTGGAAACACAAGGAGATTAATTACATCAGCTAATTATCTTGATAATCAGTTTCAAGATTTTGGGAGTAATTATAGAATAAATAATCTTTATAGAGGAAGAGCAGTAGCTATTGAGATTGATCCTACAAAGGCTATCTCATATCCTCTAGGATCTGATAATACAGTACAGAGTATAAGCACTGCAGCACTACTAGGTACTGGTGCAATAACTTTAAAAGATCCAGATAAAGAATTTACCACAGTAACTACAACCTATTATGCAGCTCTGAAAGTAAGAATAGAGAATCAATATGGACAGATGACTTCTATCCAGGAGATTCCTATTACTTGTGTATTTGACTCTATAGATCCGGTTACAGAAGAACAATTATTAACTGATCAAGCCACTCCTCCGATCTTTGGAGGAGATACTTATATCACCAGATATACAGAGAAGAATACCTTTTTCTATTTCTATGATTGGTTATTAGGTCAACCAGATGGAACAGAGTTTAATTATAGATTAAAATACATGGTTAACTTTCCTAGATACTGGGCTGATTTCACCAAGTATGAAACAGGAGAATTTCTTACAGGATTTTTAAATTTTATTACTCCTGGTCCAGCTTTTTTAAGTATAAATTCTTTAACTGAAGGTCTTCCTTCAGGTAGGGCTAATCTAGATAGAATCAGTAATGGAAGTTCTGTATTAAGTAATATTTTTGGAGCATTAAGATTTGGATTAAAAGATGCATATTTTTATTTATTTCAATCAGGAGTAAGAGACTTCTTTGTAGAATCAGAGATTAATACAGAACTCAGAGACTGGGGTAAGGAAGATTCAGAAAGACATTATGATCCATATAGATATACTGATACTGCAGCTTTATTTGCTCCAAAGATTATTAAGGCCGGGAACTTCTTCAAGTATGATATATCTCTATCTATATCCAGATTATTTATAAACTTTATTTCATGGGGTAATCAACAACCAAGAGATTATGATCCTATCATAGCAGAAAAGTGTTTTTCTTATTTTCCATTTAGGGCTATATATTCACTACCTCAGAATCTAGAGAACAAGAAAGATTACTGGAGAGTATTCCTAGCTAATAATTATAAAGATTTCAAAAGCAAGATCACAGCTATTAAACCCATAAATAAATCTGGGGCCCTTATTCTTTTTGACACAGCTTCTCCTATAGAGTTTCAAGGAGTAGATACTCTTCAAACTTCATTAGGAACCAAGATAACAATTGGGGATGGAGGATTATTTTCCCAGCCATTACAATCAGTTAGTAATGCAGATGACTCCTTGGAGTATGGATCATGTCAAAATAGACTTAGTATATTAAATACACCATTTGGATTATATTATATTAGTGAGAACCAAGGTAAAGTATTCAGGTTAACTCAGGGATTAAAAGATATAACATTTTCAGGATTAAAGTTCTGGTTTAAAAAGTATTTACCTTATTTCTTAACTCAGGATATTCCTAATTATCCACACACCGATAACCCAGTTATTGGTATAGGATGTCAATCTATTTATGATAATCAACTAGAGACTATATACTTCTGCAAGAAGGATTATAAAGTTAGAGATCAATATAAAGGACAGATCATTTATAATGAAGTAAGTAGTTCTTTAGTACTAATTAGTGGAAATGATACTCAGGATATAGTATTCACACCAATTCAGTTAACAGATACTCAATATTTTGAAGATGCTTCCTGGACAGTAAGTTACAGTCCTAAAGCAAATAATGGAGATGGTGGTTGGGTATCTCATCATGATTGGCACCCGGAACTATATATTCCAAGCAAGAATAACTTTATGTCTATTATTACTAATCCTATCACCAAGAAAGGTGAGGTATGGAGACACAATAATAGAACAGATAGTTTCTGCAATTATTATGGTACAGATTATCCTTTTGAATTAGAGTATGTAACTTCTACCGGGACTATAGTAAATACAGTAAGATCATTAGAGTATTATCTGGAGTGTTATAAATATGATCTATCGGGAATCAATAAATATCAATTACTAGATTTTAACTTTGACCAGGCTATTATATCTAACACAGAGCAGACCTCTGGAGTATTAAAATTAAATCTTACTCCAAAGAACAATCCAATAAAGGGACTACTTTATCCTATAATTAATCCTACAGATATTGATATACTATATAGTAAAGTAGAACAGAAATATAGATTTAATACTTTCTGGGATATTACAGATGATAGAGGAGAATTTTCAGCTGCCCAAAGAGTAATCTGGCTTAATGATGCTAATGGATATACAAGAACCTTAAATCCTTTAAATCTTAATTATCAAAAGAATTCATTTGAAAGAAAAAAATTCCGTCACTATTTGAATTACGTGTCCCTACAAAGGAAAATATCAGGTGACGTAAAAATGATTGTAAAAATTGCAATAACCAAATTACTAGAATCTAAACGATGATTTATCAAGGAGATTATATAAATTTTAATAGTACAGGAATATATAAAATAACTAATATTATCAATGGAAAATTTTATATTGGAAGTGCTATATCATTTAGAACTAGATATAATCAACATCTATCTAAGCTAAATTTAAAAAAACATCATAATAAACATTTACAATATTCATATGAAAAATATGGAGCTGATAATTTTGAATTTTCTATTATAGAATTATGTAAAAAAGAAGAAATATATTTTAGAGAACAATATTATTTAGATAATTTATATCCAGAATATAATATGCAACTTAAATCAGGTATCTGGAGAGGAAACCATGTAGTTAAAAATAAAGGAGGATTTAAAAAAGGATATAAACCATCGGAAGAAACCTTAAAAAGAAAAGCTGAAGCTGTTAAAAGAAGAAAATTAGAGGGAATAAAAAGGAAGAGTCCATCTACTCCCAGATCTATAGAATCTAGAAAAAAAATAGGAGATAAACTTAGAGGAAGAAGTCACTCTCAGGAAACTATAGAAAAAATTATAAAAACTAAGACTGGAATATCCAATTATAAGTTAAAAGGAATTCCTAGAACTAGAGAATCTATAGAAAAACAAATAGAAACTAGAAGAAAATTGAGACTAAATAGTATATCTTTATAATAATGTTTTCTAACTTAGGATATAAAAAAAATTCTCCGGATGTTAATAACCCATTTAATGTTATAAACTCTAATAGAATAACTATGAAAGGAGTAGATAAAAAACTACTTCTTATTCCAATGGGAGAGAATGGTACTGGTGATCCAGTACTAGCTAAACCAGGAGAAGAGTATCATTTTCCAGATCATTCACATGTATTAGAAATTCCTGCAACTAAACAAATCATGAATCAGTATAAAAAGCTAAAACAAGGAGGCAGTCCTAATTTAATATCAGATAATATGAAACGATTAAAAGGAAACTACCAAACAGGAGGAACTAATACAAATTATCCTAAAGGATTTGATCCTACTTTATTAAGTCAATATTTACCATCTGGTCAACAACCTTTATCAACAGATCAGTTATATGCATTAGGCTATACCAAAGATGCTGGATCATCCCAATTCTTAACTCCTTCAGGAGATTATAGAGCATATAAAACAATTCCACAAGGTACTCCAGAATGGAATAATCCTAATAATCCATATTATACTCCTGATGTGTCTGCTCCTAAAGCTAAGAGAACTACACCTCCTCCAACACAACCTCCTGCTACATTTCCTGTAGAACCGGTAATGAATAATCTTAATAATAATCCTTCTGATATTACTTCTGATTCATACATAGGTCAGATAAAGCCATATACTAATCCTCCTACAGTTCCTAAATCTCAAAGAAGAGGTGTACAAAATCTTGGAATTAATATACATAAACCAGGAGCTAATAAATATGGATTCAACTATGGAGGATCTACTAATAATCTTAACATTCCTCCTGTTATGTTTAACATGGGAGGAGTTCCCTGTAAAGAATGTGGAGGAGCTATGCAAGAGGGAGGATCTACAGATTTCAATTCAAGTAATATGCTTGATGAAAAGAAAAATGATTTCATGGATTGGTTAAAAAATACCTCATTAGATGCTGTACATGAAGAGATGATTCCTCATGCTACATTTCATCATATGCCAGATGGTTCTATAATGTCAGATGCTGAGATGACTAGTGGAATGGAAGATATGGGATATATGAAAAAGGGAGGAAATTGGATTCCTAAAAATCTTAAAAAAGGAAGATGTACTCCTTTAGGTAAACCAGGATGTCCTCCGGGATCTCCTCAATATAATTTAGCTAAGACGTTTAAAAAACATCATGGATTTCATAAAAAACAAGATGGTGGTATAAATGATCAGTTCTTTACTCCAGAAAATGATGGAAATAATATAAGAAAATTTATTCCTCAATATGCACAAGACGGAACTCAGGTTACTGGTAGAGAAATGAATGACAAACCGGTATGTAGTGAGGAAGATATGCATAATCCATTCTCTATTTGTTATGATCCAAGACTACTTAATGCCAACAATATGGCACCTATAGCAGAAATGAACCCTTATGCAAGTACTACATATATGGGAACTCAGTCTGATCTTAATGCTACCAATCAACAACTTCAAGGATATCAGAGTGATCTCATACAAGGACAAAGTAATGCTATAGCAGTTCAAGCTGCTCAGTTTAATCAACAATCTGCAGCAGGAGATATGTATGGACCAAATACAACTTCAACACCTCCATCATCTACTTTTAAATTTAATCAAGGAACAATGTCAGGAGAAGATCAAGCCAATATGGGTATACTCGGCATGGAAGCATTGACTAATATCTTTAATACGAGAGACAGAAAAACTAGGGAGAAGCAATTAAGAGATAAAACTCATGCTGATCAAGTATTCACAAGTACCCCGGGTAATGCAGGATCAAGAGGAAATTATGATATTAATCAAGGATACTTCAGAGCTGATCAAATGATACCAACCCAATTTACAGGAGCTGCCGGCCAGTATAGAAAATATGGAGGATCTTATGATCAAGGAGGAGAATATTACTTATCAGATACTGAAATACAAGACCTGAAAAATCAGGGATATGATGTTGAATACTTAGACTAATATTGATGAGAAAAGTAAAAATTAAAAAGAAAGCATCTCCTTATAAAGGAGGAGGTTCTACAGGATTCAGATCAATAGATCAGGGCAATCTAATTTATCCTATTTATAAACCTAATGACTGGGCTGAACCTAAAGAATCTGTTCAACAAACTTTACAACCAGTTCCGGAAGAGGACTCCAATCTAGAAGCTGAAAAAGGTGAGACAGCATACATACCAAATGTAGCTGGCCTAGCTGCTCATTATAAAATAGGAGGAAAGAAACATTCTGAAGGAGGAACTCCTTTAAATTTACCAGATGATTCTTTCATTTTCTCAGACACTAAAAAGTTAAAGATTAAAGATCCTGATATCCTTAAGTTCTTTGGAAAATCAAAAGGTAGTTATACCCCAGCTGAATTAGCTAAACAGTATAATATAAATGAACAAAGAAAGATATTAGCTGATCCAGATAATCAATCTGATAAAGTAAGAATCCAGGATGCAGAAAATATGATAGCATCTTATAATATCAAGTTGGGTAAACTAGCTCTTGTACAAGAAGCCAAAAAAGGATTTCCTCAGGGAATTCCTAGTATAGCTTTACCTTATCTTGCAGTTACCGGTATTGAACCAGATCAGATCTTACCATTAAAAGCTCCAGTACAAAAGGCAGCTGAGATAGCTTCTGCTCCAGGCCCAGAACAACCAACAGCAAAATATGGAATGCAGGTATCTAAAGTAAAGATATCTAAGAAACCATACAATAGTGGTGGACCATTTCATGCTGGCCCCCAAGATTGGGCAAATAAAGGCAATGCATTAATGCACGAAGGAGGTAATGTACAACCTGTAGAGAAAGCAGATTATTATACTCAGGCTTATAATCTTCTTCAGACTACTTTAACCAGTCCTGGAAATGAACCATTAAGAGATAAGATATATGAGGAGTGGAAAAACAAACCTGAGAATAAAGGAAAAACAGATTCTAAAGAAGATGTAATCAATAACTTTCTAAAGGCCCAAAAACAAATATTCACTATTCAGAAAGCTCACCCTTCTGCTACTAGTAAAAAAGCTTTAAAGACCAGATCATGGGATAGAGGAACTAAGAAGAATAAGGCATATACTAAAGAAGCTAAGAAACTTGGATTAGATCCTATGAGTGAGGATGAGATCAAGAGCTTTCAAAGTGCTTATAGAGTAATCTCAGATCTTTCAGATTCTCCGGAATTTAAACCCATCTTGGAGAATCTTAATTTATCTCCTGTAGGAGTAGCTGATCAAACTTATGGTAAAGGAGCTAAACCTATTAGTCCAGTAGATGGATGGTTTGGAAACACTACAGTAGGCCAGGCTATGTTACCTAAACAAACACCGGCCCCAGCTGAAATGAGAGGAGCTCAGGAGCAACAAGGAGAGGCATCTAATATTATACCTAAGGATTTACAACTTACTCAACAAAGAGTTAAAGCTCCATGGTGGTTACAGGATAAAATTAAAACAGCAGGAGCTGCAGGAGATTTCTTAAGAGTAAAGAAATATCTTCCATGGTCTCCTTCTATATCTCCTTTTGTACCTGAACCTACATTTTATGATCCTACAAGAGAACTAGCATCTAATGCAGAACAGATGCAGATAGGTACTCAAGGAGCTACAGCTTTTGGAAATCCTCAGCAATATGCAGCAACCTTTTCTGGTATACAAGGACAAGGAGCAAGGAATGCAGCTGATATCCTAGGGAAGTATAATAATCTTAATGTTGGAGAGGCTGATAAATTTGCCGGTATGAAGGCTGATATCATGAATAAATCTAATGAAGCTAATGTTAATATAGCCAGAGATCTATATGATAAAACTACTATAGCTAATCAACAGTTTGATAATGCCAAAAACATGGCCCGGCAAGAGCTAAGATCATCTTATATAGATGCAGTAACTAATAGAGCTAATGCCCAAGTACTCAATACTCAGTATCTACATAATCAAAATGACCCCAACACTGGTGGTATGCAAGGGTTCTATAAAGGATCTAAAATGAAACCAGGTCCTTCAGGAAGTGAATACCATGCACAAGCTCAAGCTCTTTCAGATGCTATTAATAAGTATCCAAATGTTCCTCCGAATCAGTTAGCTAAGATCATGGGACTTGATGTAAAAACAGGACAGGATTTCGATCCTTCTCCTGAGGATAATTTACAAAGAGGATATGCCAATAGACGAGCAACTCCTATTACAAATTATATGAATAATGAATAACTTATTATCACAGGTTTAAACTTAAAGATTTATATTAAATTTAATTTAAACTTGTAATAAAATTGTACTATTTTTATCCCACATACATAATCTATGGCTAGTTATATACCAGGTATTACCGATTACATACCACATATCCAACCTTTTCAGCCGGATCTAAATTTTTATCAAGCAGGGCTTGAGAGAAAAGAGGCACAGTATAACCAAGGATATAACAAGATCAGTGGAATTTATGGATCTCTTCTTAATTCTCCTATGTTAGGAAGTGTAGATAATGAAACCCGGGATAAATTTTTCAAAGATATAGAATCAAGTATTCAAAAAGTATCAACACTTGATCTTTCACAAGAGCAAAATACAGATGCTGCTTACCAAGTATTCCAGCCATTGATAGATGATAAGAACATTATGAAAAACATGGCCTGGACTAAAAACTACCAGAACCAATTAACAAGAGCAGAAGGATTTAGAAATTGTGTTGATGAAAAAAGATGTGGAGGAAAATGGTGGGAAGGTGGAGTAAGAGCTCTTAATTATCAAGCTGAAGATTTTGCAAAAGCAGCTGATAATCATAATGCATCTTCTATGGAGGATCCAAGATATACTCCATATATAAATATACAAGAGAAAGCTATTAAGAATGCAAAGGATATGGGATTTGATATTAAGTCTATCTCATGGTCTCCTGATGGCCGGTATATAGTTACTCAAAAAAATGGTGCAGCTATGTATACTCCTCTCTCTGAGTATTTTCTAGGAGTATTTGGAAGTGATCCAGTAGCAAGAGAGATGTATAATACTCAGGCATATCTTACTAGAAAAGATTTCATGAAGTCTAATGTTGGAGTATATGGAAGTGAAGATGCTGCAGAAAATTTCTATTTAAATAATGCATTAAGTACAGCTGAAAGATCTGCTAATATAAATACAAAAAGAGTATCTGATTCTAAATCTGATATTAGTGCAAAAAGAGAAATCATTGCTAACAAAATAAATAATAGTGGAGGACTAGATCAAGATGATCCTCTTATCACTCAGTATTTATCTTTTAATGCACAATCAGATGTATTAAATACTGCAGAGGAGTTTCATAAAGAGACTTTAAACTATCTCGATAAAAATGTATTAATAGGTGCTGATAAAAAAACTCTTAGATGGAGAATAGATAATGCAGTATCTAATTCTCTCTTAACTAATGACCTTCTTCATGCTGCTAAAAATTATGCTGATCTAACCAGTGAAACTAAAATAGAAGCAGATCCATATGCAAAGAGTTCTTATGATCATGCTCTTAGATTACAAGAGATGCATGAGTCTCATCTTAATGCTATAGAACTCCAGAAATTAAACTGGAGTCAAAGACTTACCTATGAAGCAGCTAAAAAAGAATTAGGTAAGACCAGAACAGGAGCTCTAAATAATAATATATGGAAACCAGCTCCGGATAAATTCCAAGGAGCATCTGCTACTGCAGATATCATAGATACTGAGACTGAGCTTCAAGATAAATTTATGGAGCAATATGGAAAGGTAAATAGTGCACAAGATATTTATTTAAAAAAGATAGCTAATAACTTACAATCATTGGTAGATAATGATCCTAATAGTGCTGAAGGTAAAAGTGCAGCTAATGATTTATATAAAATATTTGGTTCTGATTATGATAGAAATACTAACAAGTTCAGAACTGAAGATATTGCAGATGGAAAAAACTATGCTGCTAATAGAGGCAAGATTTATACTTATGCAAAAGACTATGTAAATCTCCCAGTAACTCAACAATTATATACTGGCTTATATGGAGAACTAAAACCAATAGAAGATAAAGTTAATTTAGATACTGATCTATGGTTAACTTATGATAAGATTAAGAAAGGCAATCTTCAGAGATTAAGAACATATGCTCAATCTTCAGCTGATGTTCCTGAGAACAAAAGAGAGATGTTCCAAACTCTTATTACAGATAAAGGAGAAGTTCTTAGTAGAGAACAGTTTGCAACAAACTGGGCTAATAAACATGCCACACCAAAATCAGTAACAGAAGGTCTTAGTAGAGAACAGTTTGCAACAAACTGGGCTAATAAAACTGTTCTTAGTAGAGAACCGTTTGCAACAAACTGGGCTAATAAACATGCCACACCAAAATCAGTAACAGAAGGTCTTAGTAGAGAACAGTTTGCAACAAACTGGGCTAATAAAACTGTTCTCTACGCCACTAGTGATCCCAAAGAATACACTAATGTTTATAAAGCAGCAGTTTCAGATTATGATGATCTATTAGATCTACATGCCAAGCTCTACCGGGGAAACCCTTCTGTAGGAGGAAAACCGGTTATCCAAACATGGGATCCATCAGTTCAGTTAGGTGGTATAGCTAATACATTTACAGGAGGTAAAGGAACCAATGCAGTCACTTCTCATATGGATGGTGCTTCAGAAGATGAAAGTATGATGGATGGTATTAGATTATATCAAGGTTATAAAAAGAGTGGAGCTCTAGCTGTAAGTTATGGTTATGGTTCTTCAGAGTTACCAGAGACTGATCCAGAAGCTGTAGAAGTACTTGATAGATTTATGGCTGATATCACTAATGGTAATTATAAAGATAGTGATCTTAAAAGACCAATAGGAGATCTTACATTTAGTGGTATAGTATTAGGAGATCCTAGTAAAGTAGCTTTTCATATTGCACCTGAAGGTAACTGGGCAGATCAGACTAAATATAAAGGAACACCAAAAACTCCAGGTATCACAGGAGATAAAAAATACAGAGAAGGTATTACTGTATATATGGACAGGGATAAAGTTCCCCCTGAATTTATGAATAAGTTTCAGAGAGGACCTTATGATATAGTGATCAATACAAAACCTATTACTATTAATGATTATCCAGATGCCGGATCTATTACAATAACTAAGACACCTCAAGGAACTATTACTCAGTCAGGATACATGCAAGCATGGGATGGAGAAAAGTATATAAAAGTTAATGCTCCTAATTTTGGTATTAATAGCTTTACTAGTGCTGATATATATGTTCAACAAATTAAATATATTCAGAAGCTACAGCATCAGGCAAATGAAGAAGCCAGATCTTTAAATACAACATCTAAGCCAATAACTAATATTAATCAACTTCAGCAACAAAGATAATGGCAGAAGAACAAACACTCCCTACTCAACCTGGTGAGGAACTCACAGAGGGTCAGAAAGTTTTTGGTAAAACTTCAGGAGAAAGAGAACTAGAAGCAAGACAAGCCAAAGATCAGCAAGCCAATTTTAATAGAGCCCACCAGACAGCCTATCCTATAAATACTGATATTAACTCCAGTATTATTGGAGACTTCAATACAGGACCCGCACCCTCTGTTAAGACCTCACCTGCAGTAGACTTTGCTAAAAATGCAGCTCAGTATCTCAAGCAAGCAGATTCATGGGCCAATGACAAATATGGTTATGGTAAGACCTTCTCTTATGGAGCAGGTTATAGAAATATGAATTTTGATAGATACTATTCTCACTCAGGATTCAAGAAATTAGGCTTCTCTCCCTTTAGAGATAATGAAAAAGTATACAATGAGAATACTTCAGGATTTGCAGATTTTGGTAGGATGGCTTCAGGTTGGTTAGGAATGGCAGGTCTAGGATTTAAAGATACGTTTAGTGAGTGGTATGACATTGGATTAGACTCTGATTTGGTTCACTCCGAAGATATGAATAAGAGGATGGCTAATATGTCATCTTCTAGAGAAGGAGCAGCAGGATGGATCACAAATTTTGGAGCTAGTACAGCTCACACTGTAGGTATGATTGGTGAAATAGCTTTAGAAGAATTAGCTATACTAGCTATTATAGGAGCTACAAAGAGTGGAGCAGCTCCTCTTACAGGAGGTAGATTAGTGTCTAATATAACTTCTCTTCCAAGAAGATTAAGTGAAGGTTTTACTGCAATGAATAATATTAGGAAAGCTCTATCTTCTATTGATTCAGTAAATAAAGCCAGACAATTATTTAGTTGGGCTAATGCTGGTCAGACAGCTTTAGGTGTAGCCAAGTGGGCTAATCCATTAAGCAGAACTGCAGAATTTGTTGGAAGTCTCAGTGAATTAAAGAACCTATCCAACTTTGCTAAAATGAGTAAAGGAGTAGGATCTCTGTATAGAGATATCCGGGAGATCAATGCAGTTACTTCAGAGTCGAAACTAGAAGGAGGATTAGCACAGATAGATCTAAATGAGAAATTAGTAAATGATTTTTATGAGCAGAATGATGGCAGACTTCCTGAAGGAGATGAAGCAAACAAAATATATGAACAATCTAAAGCTGCAGGATTTGCTACAACACTAGCTAATATCCCACTTATATATTTCTCTAACAAGATAGTATTTAAGAATGCTCTTAGAGGATTCAAACCAGTTGAAAGCTTTCTTGTAGAAGAAGCTGAAGGAGCCCTAGCTAGTAAGATTCTAGTAAAAGATCCTCTATCTAAAACAGCCAGGTTTGTTGATAAGTACTCTTTACCGGGAATAAAAAATGTATTTAGACCAGGTAACTTACTTAAAGGATCACTAAGATATACTGTAGCTAACTTAACAGAAGGGTTGCAAGAAACATCTCAGGATGTTATATCCCAAGCATTTAAAAGTTACTATGAGCAAGATTATAAAGATCCGGACCTAGCTAGTTTAAAGAGCTCTTTTTCTGCAAGTCTGGATACTCAGTTATCAGGACAAGGACTAAGTACTTTCTTATCTGGATTTTTAATGGGAGGGATTCTCCAAGGCCCACAGAAAGCAATCTTTGAGGGAATACCAACACTTACTAAAAAGATATTTGATCCTAAAGGATATGCTAGTTATAGTAATGCCAAACAAGAATATATAAATTCTGTTACTGAGGCTATCAGTGACACAATGAAAGATCCTGCTAAATATGTTAAAGCTATTAGCTCAATAGATAAGAACTTTGTTCTTCAAAAGAAATCTAATGCTCATGTTGACCAGGCTATAGGAGATAATGATCAGAAAGCTTTTCAAGACTCTAAAGATGAAAGTGTATTTAATCATATATACACTCTTCTTAAATCCGGACAAACCAATTCTCTGACTGATCAGATTAAGTCTTTAAAAGAGATGTCTCCTGCAGAGTTATCAGAAGCCTTTGGAGAAAAGCCAGGGACAAATGATACATCTCATGCACAAAAACTAGATAGTTTTACTGATAAAGTAGATTATCTTAGAAATAGATTTGATGCCATAGAAAAGAAAATGGTTAATCCATTTGATCCATCTAAAGTAAAAGATCCTACAGCTAAGATACAAGAGTATCATGCTAGAGAAGCTTTTGATGAGCTTAAGAAAATGGCTTTGTTTTCTAGATATAGTTTTGATAGAACTCTAGATAGAATGACTGATATTACTCAAGATGCAGTAAAGAGTAAGCCTTTAGCTAAAGCCTCTTCATCTGAGTTTACTCTTTTATTTGATCCTACTCAGATTCAAGATGAGATTAATTCACTTAAACTTGAGATCCCCACTTATAGACAATCAACTACTGCCGGAGATAAAGCAATAGCCAAAAAGAAAGAAGCTAAACTAGAATCTCTTAGAGCCCTTAAACTTGATATAATAGGATTCCAATCTGCTATTAAAGCAAGATCAACTAGTGCTACCCCAGAGCAAGAAGAAGACCTAGCTTCTGCAGAACATGCTAAATTACTTTATGACTCTTATTCTAAATACATAAAAACAATAGCTAATCTATCTGATGATCATATATTAGATGAAGATGTAAATAACTCTTTCAGAAAGCTTAAAGATTTCTATGAACTCAATGAAGATTCTGTACAATTAGCCAGTGCAGTAAACTTCTTAACTAATCCGGAGACATTTAGAGAAGCTCACTCAAGAGCAGTTGAAGCTGCTACAGTAGCTAGCAATAATAGAATAAACTATTTAAGAGAAGGTCTTGAAGAATTTATTAAGAAATCTGAGCACAATGAGTTCTTAAATGAACTATATAAACTAGGAGCATTCTTTGATCCTAAAGAAATAGAATCACTAACTGATACAAATAAACTTCCAACTAAATTCTATAGTGTTACAAGCCCTCATGGAGAAATTCCACTTAATTCAGAAAAAGGTAAGCAGATCCTTAATCTTATTGAACAGTTTGAAAAAGCAACTGGAAAGCAATATACGGAGAAACCAATACCGGAAACACAGGATACTACTCCAGGATATGAATCATTTGCTAGAAGAAAATTTAAAGGAGACCAGAGAACCTATGAAGATTATGCCAAAGAATATGGGTTTAACTCAGCAGATACTGAATCAAAAGTTATATCAACAAGAGTACTCAGAAATATAATCACCGGTAAATACTCAACTCTTAGAGAGAAAGCTTTAGCTAGAAGATTATTATCTATTACTAAACCAGAAGAAGTTATCCTCTTTAGGAAAGACTCAGTTTCTCCTGGTAGTTATAATCCTGAAACAGGAATAGTTATAGATGCCAGATATAGTTCAGTAGATTATAAATCAGGTAACAATCCTATAGAGCATGTTATCTTACATCAACTAATTCATAAATATACTACAGAAGGAATAGATACTGATCCTCAATTTAAGAGTGATATTACTTCTCTTCTAGAAAGAGCAAGGCAGTATTCTACTACAGAAGAAGCTAAATCCAAATATGGAGAAGCTCCTTTAAATGGTCTTTCAAGTGAAAAAGAATTTGCAGCTGAAGCTATAAGTAATGATACTTTCCAGAGTTTCCTAAAAGAAATTCCTCATGAAGTTACTCAGAAATCAACCTGGACTGATTATCTAAATTCAGTAAAAAAATTCTTTCAAAGATTATTTAAAGTATCTACAGATAGTACATTACTAGATCAGGTAATTGGTCTTATTACTACTAAAATAGATACTACTAATGTTACTGTTACTCCTGGAGGAGAGACTATAACTACTGGACCAGCAAGTATTACTATAGCCACCCCAATTAATCAACTACCAGAAGATCTAAGAGCTACTCTTATATCCACTTATAGAGATCAGAATAGTAAGTTAGTACCAGAAGAACAAGAAAATCTAGCTACTTTATCAGATGATCAAATAGCAAAGAGTTTAAGATTTAAAAACTGGATCATAGGATTTCCTTCTGCACATAAGATATTAGATGAGTTCAATACTAGAACAGGTAGAGTTCCAGAAGAAGTAGTTACTCCAGAAGAACCGGTAAAACCTACTCAGGTTATACAAGCAGTTCCTGAAGTAGTTGGAGATGAAGAAATATTAGACTTCCAGGAGAAAGGAATAGTCACCCCAGAGAGGATGAATAGTATAGCTCAGAAAATAAACAATAATGAGAAACTCTCTGAAGGAGAAAATGCAATCTATAAATCTAAGTTTGCTGAAATAGATAAAATAGCAGCAGAGCTTAAACCTAAAGAAGCAGCTATTCCAATTATAGAGCCTGAACTAGAAGTTATAGTAGCTGCTCCTGTACCAACTAGATCACTAGAAGCTAGGTTTAAAGATGTAACTACTATGGAGCAATTAGAATTATTAGAAGGAGAATTAATAGAAGATCTATCTACTCCGGCTATTAGAAAAGCTCAGAATTTATCAGGGGAACTTATTAACCAAATGATAGAAGATAAAAAGAAAGAGTTAGCTTTATCTATTAATTTTGATGATATAAAAGATGGAGAAATCCTAGTCATGAAAGACAAATCCAGATATGGAAAAACTGGTCTGGGTGAAGTAGTAGGAAAGACTAAAGACACTATTAAAGTAGTAAGATATGGAGAAAATGGGGCCACAGTATATTATGAGCCCATATCAGAAATAGAGTTTAAATATAATGAAGGAATGGAAGAAGCAGATTTAACACCGGATCTTACTACTGAAGATAAAACTCAGATGAAGAGTAATGTAAAAGCTGAAGAAGATTTACTTAAAGATAAATCTGAAGTAGATAGACTCCATGATGAGGCTACTAAAAAATCTAAAGAAGAAAATGATGAAGAGTTTTTATCAGATCTTGGTTGTGGTGAATAATTAATAAATATTATCCTATGGCATGTCCTTTAAGAAAAGAGCAAATAGAAAAACTTTATAAGAAAGTAACTTCAGATTTATTAAACCAGGCTAATAAGAATATTCCTTTTGATATTAAAAGTTATTCAAAAGGAATTTATTCTGTTGTATATAACCAAACTAAAAGTCATAGTCTTGCTATTAACTATGTACAGATGATTCCTATTTCTATAATAGAAGCTCAAAGTAGAAGTAAAGAAATAAGAACTCTGATTAAGAATGCATATCCTGAGATAGTTGATCTTGAAGATACCTTTAAAAACTTCGATAAAACTATTGAATACTTAGATCTAAATAAAGATATTATAGATCAAATCAAAAGTATTCAAGAGATTGCAAATAAGACTCCAGATACTATTATTCCTAAAGAAATAAAAGATAAGTCTCTAGAACAACAAAGAGAAAAGGCTAAACCTAATCAGCCGTTAACTACTACTGGCCAAGAGGCTATCATAACTATAGATTCTGAGACCGGTGTTAAAACATGGACCAGTACTCCTGATCCAACTAAGAAATTATATTATAATACTCTAAGATCTATTCTGGATAAATTATATACTCCACTAGTTAATGGTGATAGTTCTAAATTAGATATTCCAGGAACAAGACAAGGTGGAGTATATCTAACTGCAATGTCAGCTAGTAAAATTCCTATAGATCAAGTATATGAAGAAACAAAAGCTTGGTTAAATGAACCAGGGATCTCCGAAGAAGAAAAACAAACTAGACTTCACAAACATAATAAACTAGGTGTAGTATTAACCCTTACTGATATAGAAGGCAATCCTATTAGTTTTAATGAGGTCGGAGAAGTTTCTTATGATCAATCAGCAAAACCATCATATTATATGATGAGGGCAACTGATGATAAAGGAACACTTACTGATCCTAAAAGTATTCAGACTCCAGAGCAGGCAGCTAAATCACTTTCTAAAATACTAAATAGAGAAGTAACTGCTACTGAAGCTAAGAAGATTCAGGATGATCAAACAGAACAAATACATAAAATCAGAGAGTATATAAAGAAAGATCCTGAGAATAATACTATCAGAAGTACTATAACAGGAGGAAGTAAAGGACTAGTTCAGGAGAATAGAAAAGCTCCTCAAGCATTCTCTAAGTTACTATTTGAAATAGAACATCCTTTTCAACCTATATTCCAGGAAGATAATACAGGGCCCTTTTATAAGACGGCTGTGTACTTTTATTATCCCGGGATAGAAACTCCTATTCATTTACAGAGAAGACAGTTTACTGCAGAACTAGCTACTAAAGTATCATCATTATTAGTAAATGATATTACAGCAAAAGCTCCTTCTGGAGAAGATGTATCACTTTCTCCATATGAGAAATTAAACTATGCTAAAAACTATATTCAGACAACTGACAAAGGAATGAATATTCAGGTATCTGAAGATGGACAGAATCTTGAGATAACTATAAAAGGAGTGCCATTGGATCTATCTGATAAAGATCTTGCTAATAAAACTATAATAGATTACTTAACTAGAATATCTCCTAGTGAAATAGTCACCAGACCTACAGGAAAGATCATTGACGGAACTCAACCTGAGTGGGAGAAAGAATTATATCAAGGAGCTATAGTAAAGACAGTAGATACTAATGGTAAAGACATCTATACTAAATGGGTAGGGGCTCAGATAAATATTAATAGAAAATTCTTATCCAGGATGGAAGACTTCCAGGACTTTACTCTTTCTATAGAAGGGGAAAATACCCGGCTTATTCCAACAGATAAAAACTATAAAGACTTTTTAGGAGAGCATACAGTAATTAATATTCCTATAAATGAACAAGGAAAAATAGTAACTCTTAATGGATACTTTAATTATTCTCCTCTTGATAGTGAAATAGAAAAACTTAATCCTAAAGAGACTATAGAAGTAAAACCAGAAGTTACTCCAGCTAAAATAGTAGAATCATCAGTTGCAGATCAAAGACAGAAAGATATAGATGATTTATTAGCTACTCTTGAGAAAACTACCGGTCAAAAAGAGATCAATAAAAAAGCCACAGAAGAACAAATAACTGAGGCCAGATCTTGGTATAACTCTTCTCCATTATCTAAACACTTCCCTTTTGAAGTAATGTTTAATATGATTAATGCTGCCAATCCTAATGCAGTAGCTACCTGGACAGTAAATGGAATCACTTTATACAAAGGAGCAGACTATAGTGATCTTTATCATGAGGCATGGCATGGATTCACTCAAGGCTTTTTAACTAAAGACCAAAAACAAGAAGTATATAATGAGCTAAGAAATAAGTCCGGAAAATTTACTACTTATCAAGGAAAAAATATTTCTTTCAAATCAGCTTCTAATATAGAGCTAGAAGAATACTTAGCTGAAGACTTCAGAAACTATATGTTATCTGATGGAAAGAAATTAACTACTCCAGTAAGAAATACTCTATTTAGAAAGATATTAAACTTTCTTAAAGCACTTTTTGGAAATAGTACAGTAGCTCAGTTAGCTATAAATCAAAATGCTATTTCTACTATAAATGATCTATATGAAAAATTAAGAATAGGAGATCTTCATGAATTCACTTTCTCCGGAGATAATATAAATTTTAATATCCTTAATAAAGGATTAGAAGCTATTTCTTCTGAAGAGCCTCTTCAGTCTTTATCATATGAAGATTCTAGACTACTAGTAGATACTATAGATTCTCTTTTTTCAGAACTAATAGATCTTAAAAATACTAAAGACTTAACTAATAGATTTACTTCTACTATTGTAACTAGTAGTAATAATAGATCTACAGCTTATAAATACTCCAGAACCAGGCTAGCTCATATAAGAAATGATCTTCAATCTAGTCTTGATCAAACTACTGATCAGTTCCTTAAAGAACAAATCCAGAAGAATATTAATCTTTTAGATTATGCTATTAGAAACTTTGGAGATCCTGAAAAACCAATAGGAGTAGAAAATGGAAAAGGATTAATAAACTATCATAATCTTAAATCAAAATACTTATCTCTTGAAGATAAGTTTGAAGATGTAGCTCCAGAAGAAAATGAAGATGCATCTAAGGGACGAGAAGGTTATAACAAGAACGGTAATGAAACTTCTCTTACTGATCTAGCTTCTAACCAAGTATTATATTTAATTAGATCTCTTAATGCTATAGATAACTCTGGTAATACTAAAAAGAATAAACTAGGAGTTAATCAATTAGCTGAGTTTGATGTAGTATGGAATAGATTAGCTAAAGTTTTAGAAGGAAGCTCTTCTCCAGAAGTGATGGAGAAAAGACTCAAATCTGAAGCTGAGACTTTTCCTGTATTCAAACAACTATTATCTAAACTAGGATCATCTGATACTATATCTGGGCCTGAGTTTAAAATGTGGACTGACTTCTGGAATGCATTTAACAAAACCAGGATTCCTTTAATTCAGATGACTCTTGATAAAGTCACAAATGAAGATGGGACTTCTACTTATATTTCAAAAATAGGCCAGTCCTCTACTGATTACAAAAAAGCCGGCCAGGCATGGGATAATTTATTTCAAATTACATATGCTAATCCATATATAAAGAAAGACACTAATAATATAAACTACCTGGATATTCCAACCATCTTGAAGGACTTCCCAGCTAATACTATTAAAGAAAATGCATTCAAGTTCTTTAAAGCAATAGGAGTACAGTTATCTGACAAGAAAGAGATTAAACAAGGAATAGCTAATGATATAGGTAAAGCTAATATTATAAGAGCAGTTCTTGCTAACATTCAAAGTAGAGGACTTACTATAACCAAAGTATCTGATGTATTTAAACTACAGCAGCCGGCTATGGGCAATATTCAAGAACTTAGAGGAGAGGCCGGTAATTGGAAAAGACTAATGGAATTAGAGACTAGATACTCAGACCAGTACTCTAATTTCTCAGTAACTAATGCTGAAGGTAATGCTCAATTTGAGCATAGTCTTAATTCAACTCTTACTCAAATGATCAACACTATTAATTCAGTTAAGTCATTTGATGAGCTCATAGCTCTTCCTCATATGAATCATTTAGATACTGAAAGAAATCCATATACTAAATCTTCTATATGGATAACTTCTTTATTTGATATGAATTCTCCAGGAAGACCTAAAAGAAAAGATGCTAAATTAAACCTAGAGAATTTATCAGGTGTTCAACTTACTATAGACAATGAAGAAGGTACTGGTATAGCTTCTGCTTCTGCAGATGAGTTCACTAAGTTTCTTATGGATTTTCACATGATGATCATGAGAGGGACTCCGGAGTTAATGAGGGCTGCTGATAAAGGCACTTCTTTAATGATTAATTTAAATAAGCTTCTTGCTCCAGGAAACAAATCCGGTAAATTATATATTGATACAGAAGAGATCATAGCTAATAAGACCAAGGCTATACAGAATCTTACTAATATAGTTATTAACTATGTTGGATCAGAGCTATCCAGAATTAACACAATGGAGAATGCATCAGAATTAAATCCTATTAGAAATGTTTCTGATTACTATAATAGAGGAAAAGAGTTTGTATTATTTGATGATGTTCTTAGTTCAGAGACTAAATCTAAATTAAAGAAATTAGATCTTCCTCTTGATACTTATTTAAAGAATAATACTCCAAGAGCTATAGAACTAAGAAAAGATCTTGAGACTGATATTACTAAATATTTTAATAGTCTAGTTAAGTCAACAAATGACAGATATACTAAAACTAAATTTGTTGCAAACAATCTTATTACTTCTATAAAAGAAGAAGCTAATAATACTAACTATAAAGCTCAAGTTCTTAAGGCATCTTCTGCTGATATAGTTCAGGGAGCTCTGACTTCATTTGTAATTAATCAATGGATCCACAACGTAGAAACTATGAATTTTCTATATGGAGATATTGCATTATATAATATGGGTAAAGAGGAGTTTCATAAGAGAAATGCCGGGGTCATTTCAACAGGAACTATTTATAGATCAGATGAATCTGCTCTAAGATATTTAAATGAAGTAATAGGATTTGGATATGCTAACTCTAAAGGTATAGCTCAGGATCCCTTTCAATCTATTCTAAATTCTGCAGTATTAGAAGATACTCATACTTTATCGGTATATCACGATCAATATAAAAAAGCTATTGAGTCAGAGATAAAAGATAGATACTCCAAAAGGAAAGATTTCATATCCGGAAAGATTTCAAAAGAAGATCTAGATAAAGAAATATCTAAAGCTATTGAGTCAGCTTTAAAACCTTACACTGAGATGAATACTGGTGATGCTCAAGGTTGGATTACATTTGATAGTTATAGAGCTGTAAAGACCCTGGATAATAGCTGGACTCCAAAACAAGAGGAGTTATATCAGAAAATAATCAAAGGAGAATCCACCAGACCTTCTGAAGTATCCAGATTTTTTCCGGTTCAAAAGTTACAATATTTTGGTCCATTACATACTGAAGGATTGCCAACAATAGGTTTTCATAAGTTTTCAGTATTTCCTCTTATTCCTTCGGTTATAAAAGGAACTAATCTTGAGAAGCTTCATGATAAGTTAGTCACTGAGAATGTGCACTATGCTTTATTTAAGTCAGGATCAAAAGTATCTACTATAACCAAACAAGGAGTTACAGATCCTTTCTATTCTAATGAACAAGCTAAAGTTATTTCTCAAGAGAAATTAACTAAGAACCCAATCTTTATAGAGTATCTTAAAAATCAATTAGAAACTGCTAGTACATTTAAAGAAAGTAGTATATTCCCAACTCAGTTAAGAAAACTAATAGAGGATGGATTATATGAAAATGGGAAACCGGTTAATGATAAAGTAGAAAAACTAGTTAAGAATTATGAAGATAATATCAGGAAACTAACTGAGGTAAAAAAGAAAGAACTATTAAGAGAAGCTGGATGGATTTTAGATAAGAATGGTAATCCTAAAGGAGATCTTAAGCCACTGCTTAAGTTTGTTAGAAAAGAACTTACCAGACAAGATCTAGCTGATCATCAAATAGACTTTATAGATATTAAAGGCAATACTAATCAGATTAAGCATGATTTATCTATATCTCTATCTGCAGATAAAATAGAGAGACTACTTACTGCTATAGTAAATAAAAGACTAATTAGACAAAAAGTAAATGGAGAAGCTCTTATCCAGGTCTCAGGTGCCGGCTTTGAAAATCTATCTGCTTTTGATACTAATAGGAATCTAACCAATCCTACAGAAGGTGATCTCAAAAAATGGGGTAGTAATGATCTTCCCACATATCATCAAGGACCAGATGGTAAGACCCGGGCTATGAAAGTTAAGATAGCTATGCAGGGCCAGTTTGAGAAACTTCTACAACTTGATGAAGTAAGAGATAGAGCTTATAGTAAATCTATATCTACTACAGAAGCTCTTAATGAATTACTTAAAGATGAGCCATGGCTTAATACAGGAACTAACAGACAGATGATCACTATGATTGGAGTTAGGATACCAGTACAAGGTCTTAACTCTATGGAGTTTATGGAAATATATGAGTTTCTACCAAAAGAGGCCGGAAATATTATAGTTCCTCCAGATGAGATAGTAGCTAAATCAGGATCTGATTTTGATATAGATAAGTTAACAGTAATGATGCCTAACTTCAGAAAAAATGAAGATGGTAAAATTACTTTAACTACTCAGTATTCTCAAAAACAAGCAAGAACTATTTATGAAAAAGTTAAAGCCAAAAGAATAGCTCTTGAAGAATTAAAAGATGATAAGGGAAATATTATATGGACCAATGATGCTATAGTAGATAAGTTTCTTACTGATGTATTTGGTGATCTATGGAGTAGGGACTATACTCATGAAGAACTAGAAGAAATATTAAAACCTTATAATCTTCATACTTTTGAAGACTTCTATGAAACTCTTAATGGATCTAAAGCTGTAGAAAATGATCTTCTTCAGAATATGAGAGAGATCTTAGAACTGCCACAGAACTTTACTAATCTAGTCAGGCCAAATAATACTGATATAGTAAAACCAGTTGCTGATATATTACAAGATCAGGTACAAGATTATAATCCTAAATCCAGAGTACACCCAGGTAATGAGTCTCAGGTATCTGGAACTAGAGTATTAGAACAAGAATACAATCTTTATAAACATCAGTCTAATAACGTAGGTAAACAGACATTAGGTTTAGGAGCAGTTGATAACTCTTATAATGTTGTGTTTAATAGAATAGGAGCTCATCTTAACCCTAGCTATGAAAAGAAAATGCCTAATGGTAAATTACAAGAGAGACCACTTAATATATACCTTCCTCATAACACTATTGATGTTTCCGGAAAACCTGCTATATCATTAGGTAATATATTAGACTCAAATGGTCAATATAGAATATCAGATGTTATATCTCAGTTGATTAATGGCTGGGTAGATGTGGCTAAAGATGCATGGATATTTAATATCCAAGGTAATAAAGAAGTAGCACCAGTTCTTTTATTTTTAATCCAGGCCGGTGTTCCTTTTGAGCATGCAGTATACTTTGTATCCCAGCCATTGGTTAGAGAATATGTTACTCAACAAAGATTAGCTAAATCTACTTTTGCAGATCCATTAGATAAGGCCCCTTTCCATCCTAATTTTTATAGGAGAAAAGCTAAAGAGACAGTATTACTTGATCCAAGATTTGATTTTAATCTCACTCAATCTATGTTGAGAGGAAAAGCAATGGATCAGAATATTTATAACTTGACCCGGGAGATGACATCTAAATATAAAGATTCAGCTTTTGATTTCAACACTCTGAAGAATAATATAGGAGCCTATTCAGCACAGACTAAAATAGGAGCTGATCATATTGTAACAGAAGAAGAACAAGCAGCATTCTTACATTATCTAGAACTAGAAGATATGTCAAGATCTATTAGAGATATTAAGCTTAGAATGAACTTTGATACTAAGAGATCAACTACACTTTTTGAGGCCCATAATAGACAATTACAAGTAGAGCAACTAAAAGCAGATGGTAAGATACCTACTTCTATAGTAAATAATATTCTTACTAATTCTCCAATAGGTTCTTTCAATATACAGGAGTTCATGATCAATCTATGGAATCCTTTATTTAATCTTAGAAATAATAAAGTAGTAGAAAACTTTATTGTTAATAAGTTTAGAGAAGGTATATCAGATGATGTAGAGAATACATTTGATGATCCTGAGAAATTTGTATCTGAATTCAAAAATGACTTAGTTAGTTTTATATTCCAGAATAGTGTAAAAGCATTTAATCTTAATAATATTAAAGAATACAAAGGATTTAATGTTGATACTAGTATCCCAGTTGAATCTGTAAAGAGTCTTAAGAACGGAGTCTTTGTTAAAAATAATGTTATCTATGTAGATAAAGCCCAGCTTCAAAAAGACTTCTCTACTAAAGCTTGGTCCGGTATTTCAAATCTCAAAGATCATATAACAGAGTATGATCCTAAAACAGGATTAGCTGTAGTTAATGTTAATGCATTCTCTACATCTAAAGAATACCAGTCTTTTGTATTTGAAAGAGAATACTTAAGAAGTATGTATACTTCAGATAAAGTAAAGACCAATGTAGATTATATAAAACTATTATCTACTAATATTACTGATAAAAAGATAACTAAGCTTATAGATGAAACTCACGAAGAATTTGAGAAGAGATTAAAGAAAATATCATATGAGCAATTCTTAAGAAATCAGGCTTTAGATAATACGTTCAATTCCTGGAAGATGTTCTATAGTGATACTAGCTATGCTGATGAGTATAATAGTATTATAGATACACATCCTGATTTAAAAAATGAGTATTTACTTTTCAGAGTTCTTGCTACTTCAATAGCTAAACAAGGAATAAGAAATCTTTATAGTTTAGACTCAAATCTAGATGGAGATAAATTAAATACTCTTCATGAGAATATATTAAACCTATCTAATGTATCTGTTATAAAGTCTACTGATCCAGTAGAGAATGAAAGGATAAGCAATTTCTTCAAGAGATTCCCAGTATATGCTTTTATGCAATCAGGCTTATCAGCTAAAGGTAAATATGCTCTTACTTCATTTGTACCGGTAGATATGTTTACTAGAATAATGGAGGAACCAGTTAAGGTGTATTCAGAGAATATGAATAATGTATTACTAGATCTATTTTATAAAAAGTTTATACTTCTTAATACCTCTAAAAATAGCTTTAGACATAAGAACTATGTTGTTCAACAAACTCTGGGTCAAACAGTAGGTGAAGCTAAAGTTAGATCAGCTCAGGAAACTATTCCTACTGTACCAATTACAGAAACTGGAGTAGAAGGAATTAAAGAATTTCATTCATTAGACTATTCAGAGAAATCTATGATCAATATGATAGCTTCTAATCCCGAGGCAGTATTTGTATATGGAAGAACTCTTGATGCTACTAAGAAAAGTTCTGAGACCACTAATGGCATTATGCAGAAGGCTCAAGTAGGGTTCACTCTAGGTATACCAACTAAAACATCTTATGCTGAGAGTAAAGAGAAAACTCCTTTAACAAGTGTATTAAATGCATTAACTGATCAAACTCTTGAAGAAAATAAAAAACTAATAGATGTTGCTATTCAGCAATTATTAGACTTTAAGAGTCAAGGAAGAGATATTGTATTTGATAAAAATGGATATGGTCAGGGAATGATAGGAAGATCAGGAAGAGGAACACTAATAGAGATTCCAGGTAAGGTTGTACCTAAGCCAGGTCAACAAACTTTCTTATATTTGTCAGAACAGTTATATGAGAAGTTTAGATATATAAATAATAACTTTCTTTTGAATCCGAAAGGAAGACAACTTGTACAAAGAGATCAACCAGTTACTGATGAGGAAGTAACAGAGTTTATGTCTCGATGTATTGGTTTTTAAATTTAATAATATGATAATTTATTGTATAATAGCTTTAAGACCAGAAATAAAGAAAAAAAATTCTAGAATAGGTGGACTATCATGTCATAAAAGGTGGCATATTAATAAAAATATAGTAAATCCTAATTGCACATATTGTTTAAATTTCTAATCTATGAGTTTAATTTGCCCTAACAAAAATTTAAAGGAGTGGAAAGATCTTGTAAATGTTGTAGGTGAACATGAAGCCTATAGAGACTTTATGGAGTATAATGGAGAGATCAGAACTCCAGAAGAAGTATTAGCTAAAAGAGATCCTATTACAGGAACTACAGTTGTCAATAGTATATCTATTCCAAGGCCAGTATTACAAAAACAAGAGAATGTTCTAGAGAAAAGATTAGTAGACTCTGGAGGAATATCTAAAAAGAATGGAATATTATTTGTGAAACAACATGGTTATGCAGCTGCTCAAAAAGTAGTTAACCAACTTTATAGAGAGTATGGCTATAAGATAGCTGAGATAAAACCAATAACAGAACAGAAAACAGGAGCAGGTGGAAGAAGAATCTATAAGGTAGTTCTAAATGAAAGAGTAGCCGAACCTGTACCAAGTCAAAGACCTAATACAGGAACTCAAGCTTCTATGTTTTATAGGGAACCTGTTACTTCAAGTGATCCCATAGAGTATGAAGAAAATGATCCTATGATTCCAAAGGATCCTATTGAACTAGATCCTATAGAGGTTAACAATGCCTGGGCAGTAGAAATAGCTAATAAAATAGCTCAAAGATTAGCTACACTGTTAGGTGTAGACTATCATATCATATCTGAGCAAGAAGCAGAAATGCTTACTAAAGATGCTAGAACTCCTTGGAATGGAGAACCGGCATTTTATATAGGAGCTAAAGTTTATTTTATTGATAATAGATTAACTACAGATATAGTACTCCATGAATTCGGCCATCCTTTAGTTAGAGCTATATCTAAACAAAATCCAGAACTATTTAATAACTTATATAATAAAGTATTAACTACTTCAGAAGGGGCTACTATTATAGCTACTGTAAATGATCTATATCCTGAGTTAGCTAAAACTGATGATTTATATAAAGAAGAAGTTATAGTAAGATCACTTCAGTTATCTGCTAAAAATCAGTTAAACTCTATTCCCGAATCAAAAGGATTTATAGATACTATTAAGAATATTCTTTACTCTATTAAACAAATGCTAAGAAAAGTATTTGGTAAAGTAAAAGTAGAAAATCTAGATGTTAATACTAGTCTAGATCAGTTAGGAAAGATGTTAGTAAACGACAGTTTCCAAATAGATACTGAGCTTATTAACCAAAATGATGTAGTAGCTTATGCCAGAGATCAAAAAGAATTTATAGATACTCTAAAGAAACTAGAGGATACAACACTTCAAAGTCTTACTGATAAATTATCAGCCGGAGTATCTCAACAATTAGATAGTCTTATATCTAATAAAGATTACAAGGGAATGCTAGACATCCTGAAGGATCAGTTTGGTAGAAATCAGTTAGCTGAAATCAAGAGTAACTTATCTACTTATAAAACTACCCTAATTAAGGATATAGAAAAGCTTAAAGATGATTTCAATTATGTAAACTCTCATATGAGTAATATGACATCTAGTTTATTCAGACTAGAGTTTATTGCTAAGAATATGATTACTGAACTTGAGAATGTATCTAAGAACTTGGATAGTGTAGACAACTTACATAAGATCAATTACTATAATAAATTTATAGACTACTGGAAAAAATACACAGCTGAAGGTATTAATGAACTTAATCAAAGTGGAATAGAAGTTAATAATCCATTATATAAATTACTAACATCTATACAAGCTCAACTAAATGTAGGAGATAAAATAGTTAAAGACGTAAATAAAAAGGGGGTTAGGGATATTCTATGGACCACTGTTAAAGATACTGCAGCTAAGATAGATGAGAACTATACAGAGTTGATATCTCATCTTGAAAAGAAGGGAGCATCTAAAATAGTAATAGATGGTCACAAAAAAAGATATGAGGAAGTAAAGATCACTCCAGAAAAACTAGAGCAATTACTAAATGGAGAATTAGGAGATGCTGCAGCATTCAATGGATTCCTTGAAGGACCTATCTATAGTAAAGATCCTATTATAGCCGGCTTTTCATTATTTGTTAAAAATAATATGACTGAGGTTGAGAATAAAGCCCAGATCAAGTATAATAACTTTGTTAAAGAAGTAGGGCCTTTACTAAAAGAAGCAGGATATAATCCAAGTAATGTTGCTGAACTAGGAAAGTCTATTACATTTATTGATAATATAGGTGGTCAGGATGATCAAGGAAACTTTACTCAGAAACAAGTTTATACTTTTCTTAATCCATTTAAAGATTACCGGTATGAGTTGGCTAAACTAGTAGATGAGATAGATAAAGAACAAGCTAGTGCTAACAAGACTAAAGATTATTCTAAACTATCTGAACTAAGAATAGCTTACAAAAAACATCTAAGACAATTCTTTCATCAGGAATATAAAGAAGAATTTTATGATAGAGAGATTTTGTTTGAGAGTCCTATTGGAGCAGAAGCAGCACAAGAGAGAGCAGAATTACTAAACAAAGTCAGAGAAGTAAATGAGACTGTTAATGATGAATTAGATGAGTATAATGCAACAGAACAGTTAGACCAACTCTGGAGAGAATACAGACAATTATATTCTTCAATAGATCTTAATGGAAATAAGAAATCAGGTAGAGAACTTGAGAAAGTTAATATATTAAAACAACACAGAGAGGTCTCATGGGATTTCTATGAGTGGAAAGAAAGACCCGGGGTATTTCAGAATGCACTGGCCAACTTTGAGCAACAACTAGTAGACAAAGGCACTCCAAGAGACAGCTTACAGTTTCAGAATACCAGACAAGACTGGATAGATAAAAATACCAGAACTATTATTAAACCAGATTTTTATTTATTAAGAAAGGAGATCTTTGATAAGATACAGCCTATCATGGCTAAACTTCCTTCTAATATAAAAAACCAAGTAGATATAACTCAGGCATGGAATGATATCAATGAAGCTATCTCCGGATTTAGAGATCAGGATGGTCAGCCACAAGGATCATCTATGTCAGAAGGCAGAATAGCTCTGGTTAAAGAAAGACAAGAACAAATCAATAAAGCAAGAGAAGTCTTTGCAGGATTTAGTGGTCTCACTACATTAGAGATGAATGAACTAGGTCAGTTCTTTGAAAAGATTAAGACTGGTGAAAAACTATCTCCAGAAGATAGAGAACTAATGAATGAGTTACTATCTAAGAAAGATAGACTGGGCCTTAATAAGTTTGAGAAAGCTGAACTAAATGCCCTCTTTGCAGAATTAGCAGAGTTACAACACAAAGAAGCAACAGATTATTATGTAGATATATTTAATAATTATCTTACTAAATTAGATACCAATACTCTATTTTTAGAAACTGGTTCCAGGATCATAGATAAGAAGTCTGCAGATGCAACTATATCAGATCATATTATCAATACTCTACTTTCTCAAAGTGAAGATTTTAAAACCTGGTTTGAAAAAAATCACATCAGAAAGAACAAATACAATCCTCAGACTCAGGAATCAGAACCTACCTGGGAGAGACTTCATATATGGAATGTGGTTAAACCTAATGATACCAGATTTATTGAGACTACGGATCTAAAAGATGATGTCGGCAATACTATAGAAAGAATAAAGGGAGTACCCACTTTGAAGTATTTCACAAGAGCAGTAAAGGATGAATGGAAGACAGCTAGAATAGTAGGAAAAACTGTGGATAACTTAGGCAAGAGAGGAAACTTCTTACCAAAATCTAAATCTCAAGGAGCACCGGATAATAGATATATCAATCAAGACTATTTTGATCTTGAGAAAGAAAATCCAAAGCTGTTCAAAGCTATGGAGAAGATCAAAGAATTTCATATAGTCACTCAATCAGATAAAGTATCTAGTAGCAGATTATATTATGATATACCTAGATTTAGACCACATAACTTAGAGATACTTCAAAGACCTAATGGGGCAAGAAGTGCTATTACTAGTTGGTGGGATAAGGTTAAAAGTTATTTCAAGCACTCTGAAGATGACTTTGAAGAAGGTCAAAACTGGCAGGATAAGTTTACTCTGGTTAAAGCTGATATGTTTGATAATGAACTATCAAGTATTCCAATTGCCGGTTTATATAAACTAGATCTAGATCAGGTATCATTAGATGTTACCCAATCTATGATGAGGTACATGTTATCCGGTGAAAGACAAAAGAAGTTGATTGAAATGAATCCCATGGCTAAGGCCCTTCAGTCTATACTTACTGAACAAGGAGTTAAAGACATGACCAAAGTTAATAAAGATAATCTCCTTCAAAGAGGTGTTAGAACATATATTACAAGAAAAGGCAGATCAGTTAGAGAACAAGTAGCTACTGCTCTTATAGAAAGAGAATTCCATGGCCAGACTAATGCCGGCTGGTTTAAAGATGCCAAAGGATTAGAAGCAGCTACTGGAACTTTATTTAAGTCAGCAGCCTTTGGATTCTTTGCTATGAATATACCATCAGCACTGAAGAACTCTTTCTCAGCTATGGTTCAGAATATGATAGAAGCATCTGCAGGAAGATATCTTAATCCTATTACCTATCATCAAGGTATAGCATGGTCTGGAAAAGTATCTTTACAGATATCATTTCAAATATATAAGCATGCTCCTAAGAGGCTAGATATTCAGTTAGTTGAAATATTTGATCCATCATCTACTAGGTTTCAAGAAACATATGGCCAGTCTATATCTAGATCTTTATTTAAAGATACAGTTAATATGAGCTGGTTATATTCTCCAAGAAAGTGGACAGAGTTAAATGCAACTCTGGGTCTTTTTGGAGGAATGATGTATCATCAGAAGATCAATCAAACTCAACCAGATGGCTCTACTAAAGAGATATCATATATAGATGCATGGCAATTAGTAGATGGTCAGTTAACTGTAAAGCCCGGGATAGATCCATCTTGGAATATAGGAGGTAAACAATATACAGACTTCAGAACACTAGTTCAGACAGTAAACAACAATCTAAATGGTGCATTTTCTAAATTTGATTCACCATTAGCTTCTAGATTTCTAGTCTATAGAATGATTGCTTTCATGAGAAGATATCTTCCTGCTATGGCAGCTAATAGATGGGCACCAGAGAGAGTTAATGTGGGTCTAGGAGAAAATACCCGGGGATTCTATTTAGATGCTTTATCTGCTTTTTGGAAGACTCTTTCTACTGCAGGAAAAGGAGCTCAGTGGTTATCACCAAGAGAGAAGAGAGCAGTAACTAGAATGTTTGTAGAAGTAGGTCAGCTAATAGGTATGACATTAATAGCTAATCTATTCTTTGATTGGGATTCAGATGATAAAGACAGATATGAGAAACTCAGGGCTAAATCAGGGGCACTCCCTTTTCCGGGAGTAGAAGATCCCAATCATCCTTTTGAAGTATCTGGATTTCTATCTAATCAATCACTTAATCTATTAATGCAGATAAGAGCTGAGAACCAACAATGGTTACCAATACCAGGTTTGGGTTTAAAAGAATATGTTCAAGCACTAGACTGGAAATCAGTAATGCTAGGTCCTACTATAGCAGCTTATACTAATATGGCTCAGGATTTAACTAATGCAGCTGTAGGTAATGAAGCAGCTTATTACAAAAGAGATGTAGGTCCTTATCAATGGCAGAAAGAAGAATCAGCTAAGTTCTGGAATCACTTAGCCAAAACTGTAGGTATAACAGGAACTACCATGGATCCAGTGATGGCAATCAAGAACTTCCAATCTATACAGACTAGAAAATAGTTAATATACTTAACGAGGAAAGTAAAAAAAGGGCTATAGGGGAATAAATCCTCCATAGCCCTTTAACTTAAATAGAATCTGCATCAACTATATCTTTCTCATAAAGTGCTTTCCATACTCCAGGATATTCTGAAAATGCTCCAGTTGTATATGGTACAAAATCTCCTACTTTATAATTACAATTAGGATATCTTACTATAAGCTTATAGCCTATACATTTATCTCTATTTGTCACAAGTGGTGTATGTGATCTTTGGTTTGCCATTAGTGTCATCTTCTATCCAATTAATTGCAGGACAAGTTTACAAGTTAAAATCTATTTTTGATTCTAATGAGGTATTACCATCTTTTTCTGCTCTAGCAGCTTTGATATTAGCTTCTATCTGATCAAGTTGTTCCTGGCTAAGTCCACTCTCTTCTTGTGATATTCTTTCTGCTTCTTGTTCTTCAGGACTTAGTATACTAGATTTTCTAACTATTGGTTCCGGATCTTTTTCCATTTCCTCTATTTGTTCAAGAGTTAGATCATTTTCTTCAGAGGTGTCCTCTATTTTATTAAATAGATCTGGAGAATTGAGCATAGAGTGATGAGACATTTCTTCAAGTTCTTTATTAACTTCTTCAGAAAATTCATCTTGTACTACCATAGATGCTATAGCATTATTTAGATCTTGTAGTTCTACTACATCCTCATGAGTAGGAACCTCCTCTAATTCAACTTCCCGAATTACTTGATCAATAGTTATTTGATTTGGATCAAAGGCATCCTTTACAGGAACTGGATTAATCATAATACTAGGAGTTACAGGACTAGGTGTTGGTCTAGCCATATTAGATACAGCATAAGTACCTATACCAAACTCACTACATAAGAACCAGTGAATTTGTCTTTGTTGATCCATCCAGAATTTAGGATGAGATTTCTTAAGACTTAGTGTAATATGATTATACATTGTCCATAGACTATCTTTATCTGCATTATAATCAAAACTAGGTTTCTCTATCTCATGATAGATTTCCCCAGCTTGATTAAGAGTTAAAGCTCTATGTTCAAATAATAATCTACCTAATAGTTCAGCTCTTACTTTTTCAGGAACAATAACATCTTTCATGTTTTTCTTGTCACTGATCAATTGAGTATAGTAGTTATTAGCATTTACTATCTGATATTGAATAGTATCTGTACACTCTTGTAATGCACCTCCCATATGTTTCCGGCCATAACTAGCTAGATCTCCTGCTATCATTCCATTATCACAAACAAATAAGTGAGCCCCTATAGCACACTTAAATTTCATTTGTTTATTATAACTATTACCCCAGGCAAACATCATTCCCATTTCAGGATCTTGACTATCTACAATATGATATCTACCTATTGCAATATCTCCATCCTTACTACATTTATATAATTCTTTATCTACTACCAATCCTTGATCTTCTAATAATTTCTTAGTAGTATCAATAATATGTTGATGACTAATCACGGTATATTTACCTTGATAAGTTGGTAAAGGAACACTACTTAAATATTCCTTTGTTGTTACTGAAGCTCTTGCTGCCATAATTTTATTTGTTATTAAAAGTTTTTATTAAAGATCTAATACTATACAATTAGGATGAAATATAAAATATTCAATATCACCATCCATGATAGGATTATATATAGTAGTCCATTTACTTCCATTAGATGTAAGAAATACATGAGTTAGAATCCATTTATTCATTAGAATAAAGTTAATTGTGAAGTTATCGGTGGACTAATACTTGCTATCTCTTGATAAATCTTTTCAAGATAATAGTCTTCATTAATATTATATTCCTCCCAAGGTTTGTCTACATACTGATTAAACTCCTGTTGTAACCAGGATCCGGCCTCTATTTGAATATCTCTACCATCTACTGAGTTATGTTTAACAATCTTACCTCCAGAATTAGTAACATAATACCTAACTATTTTAGATAGAGTTCTTACTTTAATTTCTCTATCTACTATAGAAGTCTCCTGAAATTTCCAATCACCGGTAGCCTTTACTCCACCACAATAATCGAAAATATTTCTATTAGATGCCAGGTAGTTTTCCGGAGTAATATTATTTACAAAGAAATTAAAGACTGCTTTTGGTATAATAAGAAAACTCTTATTTTTATACAAAGGTAAGTTCTCAAATTCAAAAGCCCCCTTACATTTATACTTACCATTAGTATATACAGCAATATAATTATTCACATCCCGGATAAACATAGAAGAGTAATCAGCAAACTCAAGTTTTAATTTGGTTATAATCTCCCAATTCTTACAGATCTCATTATACTTATCTAGATCGGTTTTCTTTAACCTAAAAGTCATACCATCTGTGTTTATCTGAAGAAGCTGACAATCACTTAAAGAGAGTAATAATTCTTCAGCTAACATGGTAAGCATTAACTGGCCATTAATTGTAGTCTGCATAGTGTACTGAGGATCAAATAACCAGCTAAATTTATTATTACTATTACCATAGCTTGCATTAGCTGCTTCTTTATACCCCTCTATTATGGCTTTATTTCCTTCTTTACCTTTTGCTTTTTCATCTAATCTAACATCTACTATATCACTTTTATATACTTGAAAAAACTCCTTTCCAAGATGGGCCGGATACATTCCATTAGCACATGCTATACTAGGATACAGACCAGCTACATCAAGATCTTTTATTACATAATCATTATCTTCTGTATAAATACCAGACTTAATACACTGATGAATTCCTCCTGTACCATAGTCAAATTTATATCCCATAAATTTAACAGAATACTTGAAGTCTCCTTTTGTATTAATTATTACCTTCTTCTTTAACATCTCATGAAACCCGGTAAAATCCATAGACTTAAACTGAATGTATGGAAATAAAATCTCTCCTACATTTATACCATTATCTCTACTAGTTTTACTCTTTTTAATATCATATTTATTATATCCGGTCTTATCACAATAAAGCTTAAGTAAGAGCTCACTACCCATTTTAGTATTAGAATAACTATAACAGTTTAATGCATATTTCTCCTTCACAAGCATTCTCACCTCTAATAAAGACTTGGATCTTCTATATACTTCCAGGGTGCTCTTAACATCATTAATACAATAGCTAATCACTGTATTAATCTCATCCATAGTGGTTATCTCACTAGTATGACTAATCGGCATTTCTTGCATGTTCTTATGCTACCTAACATTTATCATTTGTTAGGAGTAGACTATATCATTATCTTTAATTATTTTATATTTATTATATTTATCTTCAAGAAGTAATAACAAATCTTTTTTATATATCCAATTAAAAAACTTTATTGATTGTTTTCTACTTAGTTTTATATTATAAAAATTATTTGATATCCAAAAGTTAGGTGAATAACCTAAACTAATAAGTTCATTATATAATGAATTGGAAAAATTTTTAGAAGCACACCCAAATGTAAAATTACAACTTATATATTTTGTCTTTGTATAGTTGAAGTTTAGTCCTATGGAACCGTCACCATCAAATATACCTCTAAAATAAAGTCTTTTACAATTTTCATTTGGGAATATAATAGGAAAGTCTAAGTTAAATGTTTTATTTAATCTAGGTATTCCTAATTTTTCCATTTCATTAATTATATTTAATGAACTAATAGATAATGTAAATCTATTTTTTCTTTTTTGTGTCAATGATCTAGTAATATTTCCAGTATATTCAAAATAATTTTTAATATTATTTAATAGTTTTTCAGCTCCTCCGGTTACTAAACTAAGACATATTGTATTTCTAGTATGATTACTATACATATAGCCATCTGTTGCAATTAAGCCTACATAATACCAAAAATATTTATCTTTAGAAGACATTTTTTTACTATTAAATGTATATCTACATTTATTTTTATATACTTTATGTTTTCTTATCCAATATTCTAAACAAAAAGTAGAAATATTATTTTCTTTTGCTAATTGAACATTAGTTTTACTATTCTTTATTGACTCTTGAATTAGGTATTCCTTATTTTGATAATTTTTCATCTTAGTAGTTTATACAACGATCCTTAAAACATATCGTAATGCAAGAAATACCTATTATAATACTATACTATAATTATTAAGATAAACCTCGCTGTTTCACTATATTACTACAATATAGTTACTTCCTGTTATTAAGCAGATTAAACTGCTCAGGTAGTCGTTGAACTTTTCAGAAGTATACTTCTGACTTAGCTGCTGATTGTCCCATATTATGAGGGAGTTTCCAGCAATTCAAGGTTTTTTTAAATAGTTATTTCTAACTAGTGACACAACATTGTTTATGCCAGTCCATGGAATACTGTAACCATTTCAAACTAGACCTTCTTGCAGGATTATCAAAGTGATTTAGTTTAAATACATCTATTTGTTTAATACTTAGCTTCCATTCAGGTAATACATTAGGATTAAACCAATCTCCCATAGTCTGAACACTGATTACTTCTTGAGCATGAGCATAGATATCCCGGGCTATAGTTTCCCCATCCAAGAACTTATGATGTTCTTTATTCTTCAGGATATATTGACTTATCTGACCATCAAAAGCTAATCCATTATAGGATATATGATATTGATTATAGATCTCACACTGCTCAAGAAACTCAACTAATTTTCCGTGATCATTTCTTAATTTATGTATTACAAAAGTTTTATTTATATTTTGATCTTTATAATGTTCTACATAAAGCATAGTCATATTGCATAAAGTCTCATAATCCATACCCCAATTTATCTGCATATCTAAAAAGATTAGACAAAAATAGCCAGGTATTACCCCGGCTATTCTTATCAGTTATTTAATTAATTATCTAGCTACTATCTCAATTGCTGGAGCAGTTACTATACTCTTATCACTAGTCTCTATATTAGAGATCTTAGGAGCAGGAGCTGCAGTCATGAATACTTTGTAATCAAAAGTATCAGCATTAAAAGCAACCATATTAATAATAGTCTCTATATCTTTTGGATTAAGAACATAATATTCCTGAAAAGTATCAATAGCTTTTCTTTCTTCTTTATATTGCTTTCCATTCTGTCTTTTACCAACTTTAATCATTTGCACATCCCCATTATCATCATACTTAGGTAGCATATGAAAAGACTGTTTAGGAGTCTTAGAGATCACAGCTAATGTTTTAGAATCAACATCAAATATACATTCAGTATAAGGAGCATCTAAAGTAATCGGAATAAGATTAAATGTAGGTTTATTCTGCCATACTCCATTAATAAGTAACATTGTTGGTTTAATTACATCTTTCATAATAGTGTTTTGTTTTTAAGTTTATTATTTAATTGTTTGATACTAATAGTTAAAGATTCTTTCTCAAGATCTGGACCAGAGCAGAGTTCTCCGACTTCTTTAAGAACCTCTTTATTTACTCCTAGTAATTCTGCATAAAGATCATAATATTTATCCGGATTAACATAGCTATCTACATAAATAGAATTAGAATTATTAGTCCTGAAGAATTCTTTGATCTTTCTCTTTAGTTCAGGAGAAATTTTAGAGTATTGGCCTTTAAGAAAGTTATCCCAGTCTTTATTATATTCATTAAAATTAAATATATATAATCCTTGGTTATCTCCTGCTTCCTTAAAATCATCAAACAATTTATTATTAAATAATTTTTGTTCCTCAAAAGTTTTATACTCCTTATCATCTCTTAAATGATACAGGCATATTAACTTTCTATCTTTAGGAGAAATGATATCATTACATGATATGTATGTCTCTATTGGAGTAACACTACTCCCTCTTTTAATCTCCAAAGCCGGATATAAGAATATCCTTGATTTCTGAAAGTATTCACGGTATAGTGATTTAATGCTCATTATTAAGTTTATATTATAAAATTACAGAATTAGTACAAAATTCATATGGTAAATCAAAAGATTTATTTTCATAATGATAGTTTGCAACTAATACAGCATCTAAAAATCGGTCATTCCATATACTCATTGTAGCTTCACTAATTACAAATGGGTAAACCTGTAGATACTTATCAATAACAATAAATGTGAACTTAATTTTCCAGCTTGTATCTAAATTATAATACTTCTTTACCATAAAGATATAAATAGCAGCCTGAAGCCAGTACTTATAATACTCTATGGTCTCTTTAAAATCAGCAAGAGTTTTTCCACTTGTCTTTAAGTCATTAATATAAACAACCTTATTGGTTCTATCTATAACCAGATTATCTATAATCCCCTTAAACCCAAAAGGCCAATCCCCGGCTTCAACTTTTATTTCTAGTTCATTATATATATCTATAGAGTTGTCACACTCCAGACATAATAATTGTGTTACTTTCTTATTATTTCTTAGGATTTTTACTGATTCCTGACATCTTGCTAAGGTCTCCTCATCCAGTATATCCTTATTTCCTTTTTCTGCTAAATAATTATAGTAACTCCGACTTTCTTCTGTTACTATCTTTTCTATCCTTTGAGCATCTGTCTTCAATGATTGATGAAGATCTATCTCTTTTAGTATTTCTAAAATCTCTTTATCAAACTCTCCTAATACTTTTTCTGATTTTGTATTCCTTGTTAAGTTAAATAACTTATCTATTACTACTCTATTATTTCCTGTGGGAAGCCTCCCCGGAAGTATAATAAATTGTTTCTCAAAATTACCATTGTCTAATAGTAAACAATGGATCACTTTTCCATCAATTAAATGCTGATCTAATCTATCTTCTCTTTCTCCTATAATATAATGGTTATACCATAATTTAGGAGAATATAATAACTTCTGCAAACCTGAATATGAAAAGTAGTGTTTCTTATTAAAGAATTCATCTTCAAGATTGACTACTTGTGAATCTAAACCTGGATCCGATCTACTCATACTTCTACCTCCTCTTCTATAGCTTCTTTAACAAAATCCACTTTAGTAATCCAAAAATATTTAGTATTAGCAGATTCTTGAGCTTCAGCAAATGCAATACTCTGAAGGATATCAATATTAGATTGAGTCAATAGATCTTTATTAATACATACATTTACAATATTATCTAAAGTAATACGATATAAATTAAGACCCAAATACTTTTTAAGAGATATAAAATTTACAGCATTATTTTCTTTTACTGACCTAAATTTGGTTCCATAATAGTTTCTAAATAATAGACATAAGTATATAATAGATTCTTCATAGTTGCAATTAGCCATAATCTCCATAGCTACTACTACGTTCTGTTTATCTTCACTATCAATTAGAGCACTGATTTGATCACTTACTTCTTTATTTATTATAGCTCCTATATTTAAAAGTCTCAAGATACTATCTTGACCATAGAAATTATTATTAGGATCAATTAGTTTATCTACAAAACTTGGATCATTAGTAATAGAGAACCTATTTACTATAAAACCTTGAAGTTGTTCACTAATTTTAATTAATCCTTTACTAATAAATATTTTTCTAAAAGCATAGTAAGCATAGTCTTGAGTATTAAATATATATTTACATGTACAGGATTTCAAATCAGAAAGAAATTGATCAAGATTACTAAACTCTCCTAAAAGGATATCTTTATGAGTAAATATGATAGTATATAGTACTTCAGGTTCTATAATTGTTGAGTAAGAAGTATAAATAGTTGTATCTATACTTTCCGGACCTAATATTACAATATCTGCTTTATTACTATCTCTTACTGAAGATATACTATTTGCAGTACAAAAGTCTTTTAATTTAAACCTAGGAACTGTACATTTATTATAAAAATGTATAGTATTTACATTAGTAATATCAAGATTTTTCTTTGAGATATCTTTATATAACTCACTCCAATTAACCCATTCTACTTTATATTCACTTTCATCTTCATCATCCGGAATTCTTGAAGTTATTTCAGGAATATATACAAACCTTTTAGAATATTTTATACAATTAGTACTAGCATCAAACCTATCAATTACAATAGTTTCCTCAAATTTATTATGCATAGTTTTCAATATTTCTTGTTGTAGTTTGTTCATCCTTATGAGTAAACTCAAACACATTAGTCTCATCTGAATACTCTTTATATTTCTCAGATGGAGCTAATGTTATTTTAAATACAGGAGACTCTAACTTAAACTTATCTTTATAGTTCTCAGCAGCTGTCTTAATTAATTCCTGATAAAACTCTTTAGTTAAATAATCATTAGTATACATATACTCAATAAAGTCTTCTGCATCCATACCATATAAGTCCTTCCATGCAGATCTCTCAACAAATAATCTTATATTTTTCATTCTTGAATTATTAATTTTGTAAGACCATCCTTTATTTAATTTCCATAAATAAAAGATAGATTTCTTTATATCACAATTAGCCATAATTTCTATTCCTATTTCATGATTAGTTCGATCTTTACTCTGAAACATACTTACTATACTTTCATATACTTCTTGATCTATAATAGTAGATGACATCTGATCAAGAATTACATCCTCACTAACAATTGGAATCTTCTTAGATATAGAATTATAAATAATCATAGCTGCTACCGGAGTAACAAAATATTGAACAAATCTACTTTCAACCCAGTCTATACCTCCTCTACAAGTAGGATAAGCTAAATATATCTGAGAATATCTATCACCACTATTAATATAACCTTCTACAGAAGATCTGGCCTCTGTAGAATATCTAGTAGTAAAATGACTCTCACATGAATAATTATCTGTAACTATTTCAGGACTTCTATCAGTAAATATAATATTAGTCATCTTTGCTTGAGCATGTTCAACTTTAAAAGCTATATTATTATTACCTATAAAGAATGTAGCTTTATTTATATCACCAACATGAGTAGCTCCTATTTTTCTAAGATGATCTTTTAACTTAAACAAGGGAATCTTACTACCAGGTAAGAGATATACTTTATCTTTTGGCTTAATAGTGTCATTTCCAGACCCCCTAAGTCTTTCATTAAGTTTACCATAGGTCTCTCTTGAGACATCATATACAATACCTACACCAATACTTTTATTACTATCAGCAAAATAATATTGCCAACCCTGTTGAATCCAGGGAAGTTTATCAATCTTATCCTGATCTATTTTAATAAATGGATTATAACTCATTTTCTTTTCTTATTTATTCTATACATAATAGATTGTTCATTTCTTCCCATAAGACTTACAAATTTATGTACATCATCTGTTCCAGAATCAATATAGCCGGACTCAATAAGACAAAAATAACTAATACATAATTGTAGTCTTTTTTCATCATTGAGTCCGGGTTCATATCTATATCTTAAAAAATTAATCATTGTTATTTTATTGCCATTGCCACTACTTCTTTATTTAACATTATTCCCTGAAATTTTGATTTATTTGCATTAAGTATACTTTTAACTATAAAATACTTTAGATCATTAGCAAGAATCTCCTCTGTAGTAATAGCAATTAATCTATCAGTTAGATCTTTAGTTATAGTATGCTTTTCTGCATGTACTATACTATAGTTTATTAACCTTGTACTTAAGATACTTGCTATATCGGATCTATAACCATTTCCTTCACCTACACAAGCTTTCAGTTCTGATTTAACATGAATCCAGTTTGGATTAGTAAGCATCTCTTTAGGACTAACTAATTTATCCAGTTTATTATTAATGAAAATAGTAAACATAGTTGAGAATTGAGGACCTACTGATCCTTCTCCAATTAGCTGAATCATAGGAAGATTGTCTTCAAACTTTTCAAATGAACTAATACTATTAAAGAAGTTAGTAATAGATCTTGAATTACATTGTTGAGTTACTACTTCAGGATGTAAGAGCAAGAAATTAATACACCGGCCATCTATACCTTGTTTCTCAGCCCATCTTGCCCAGCAGGTAATATCAAACTTTAAATTAGCCGATATGAACCTTGTCTTTTGAGCCACATCTATAGTATTAACTAAGTAATCTCCATTATCCGGATTAGCACTTAGAAAGATATTCCAGCCCTTAGGAAGCTTCCATGATATATATTCTTGTCTATCTACCAATTCCATCACAGCCTGAAGAAATCTCAAATCTGCCCGGTTCCAGTCATCCAATAATAATATACCTCCTCCTTGTTTATCTGCAATCCATTCTGGAGGACAATAGGACATCCTCTTGTCACCAGTAAATGCATATCCTTGCTTTATATACTCAGAAATAGCATGCTCATCTATCCATATACAATTAACTAAATCAGTACCTAAAGATCCAACAGCTTTAGTTTCTTTCTTACACAACTGAAATTGTCTAATAGGATATCCCACTAACAATATTGTTATCTTACAAGTTCTTTATCTTGTAATTCAGTAGTTTTATTTATAGCTACTGTTCAGACTATATCATCAATAGTTTTGCTATACTATTGTCGGGAGCTCTTGGCAGCTTCATCACCTTTCTGGTGGTATGCTACTAGTCGTTGAACCTTCTAACCATTCCTGATTAGCTTGGCTGCTGATTGGCCTTTTCAGGCTGTTCCAGCAATTCACCCGATTTAAAGGGGACCTTGGGATATCCTTTAATCTTAAATTCAGTATTACCTTTTAATAATTGATCAACAATAGCCTGATTTATATTTTTTACTCCAGACTTTATCTTAATCACATTATTATTAGGTTCTACTATTACAAACTCAAATCTAGATGTTATACTCTGAGGTCTAACATAAGAGAATTTCTTTGGAGGAAATTTTGAAAATTTATATCTAAATCTTCTTAATCCACATAATCTACCAGCATAATATTTACTTGCTGCTATTTGTATAGTATGAGGACTTACTCCATTCTCTTTAGCTGCTTCATCACTACTATTATACTCTTTGATGAAATTTCCATTCAGATCATACATCTCTACCGGACTCTGCTGCTTAGTAACTTTTCTACCTTCTAAGTAAGCTTTTATCAATGATTTTGATATTTTTTTCTTACTTATATTCGATAAAGTTTTAGTAACAGGATTCTGCATATTCATATCCGACTCAAGCTGTTTAATATATAAGGCTTCTTTACATATTCTCTCTTCAGGAGAACAAAGTTCCAGAATAGTATAAAATATTTCAGAAGCACTATATTTATTATAACAAGCTTGAAGGAAAGAATTAGTATGGTTATTCAATAGCATATCACCTCTATGCTCCCTTAACCGGGAATATAAAGACTTACTACTACCTATATATTTATGATCTTTACACGATATCATATATACACCACACTTAGATTTGAGTTCATTTACTTTTAGTTCATAGAAGAGATTTTTCATCTTAGTTAAGTTTTGTCTACAAAGTTACAAAACTCTTCCAGATAAGCAATGTTTAATCCCCTAACTCTTCTATTTGACTTAAGTTTAACTTTATAAAGTTTAACTTTAATTCATCAGCCAACTGAACTACTGCAGAAGTCTTACCAATTCCTGATTCTCCAATTACTTCTACAGCCACCGGATTTTTATTAGATAGCTGAATATATTCATTATTCTTTATTATATGCTTTAGGAAGTCTTTTAGTTCATCTATGTTTAAATTTACTTGTGCATTTTCTTTGCTCATATCCTTTTTAGTTTAAATATTTATTAATTCAATTTTATTTTTAATCCCGGTAATTCATCATTTAGATTAGATGTACTAGATAATACCCATAGTATCTTCCCTCTTATCTTATTTACAGGTGCTGGAGCTTCTCCATCAGTAAAATAGATCATACAGCTATACTTATGAGGATTCTCATTAAAATAATCACATGGAGGATCAAAACTAGTTCCTCCCCGGCCATGAACTTTAATCTTATCTGCAGTATCCTTTTTAAAAGGTTCTATTTTAGCTATAGCAGCATCACATTGGACTACTGTTACTTCAGTGCCTCCTTTGTGTATATGATAGATCTCATGAAAGAATTCTTCAAGTTCATTTTTACTTACAGATCCTGAAGTATCTACAGCTACTAGAACATGTCTCTTTTGCTTAATCTTTAATCCCGGATTATCTTCAAATCTCTTATTATACTTCCTATGAAGCTTCTTAGTATAGATCTTAGTAGAACCACCGGTAAATCTTCTTAGATACCCCTTCCAGTCAAATTTAGGAGGCTCTTTGTGATCTATCTTACTAATGTAATCAGCTAACTCACTTGGAATAGTTCCCCGGCTTTTAGTAATAGCATCAGCTACTTCTTTAAGATGAAAATCAGTCTGGCTTCTTAATAGCTTCTTTTCAGTCTCTGACATAGCTTCAAACTCTTTCCAAGTGCCATGATCACATACTGTAGGTTGTCCACTATCCATTTGATCTAATAGACTATCTAGAGCTGAGGATCCTGAACTTCCGGTTTTCTCTTTTTGCTCTTTACCTTGCATTAACTTATCATAGTAATACTTAGTTCCTTTCTTAGGCTCTAACTTCAATTCCGGAAAATCCTGGATATACACACCTCTTGGAGGAATAGCATGACTCTGTTTAGTATACTCTTCCATTGTAATAACTCCATCTTTAACATCTTCTGCTAACTTTTTACCAATAGGAGTATACTTAGCCTCAAACTCTTTAGTAGTTACATCAAAACAAGGAAGCCAAGATGGATCAATATACTGATTGATCTCAATATCCATAGCTATATTAGCTACTACTTTATCCGGGAACCTATCTTGATTCTCCAGATGAAAGAATGATATATGAAGTAGTTCATGCTTCATAATCATTAACTGCCATAATTCAGTAAGACCATTCCAGAAATTTTCATTAACTGTTAACTGATAATTTATACCATTCTTACTTACTCCGGCACTTGGAACTTTAGTATTGTTCCATTCTTTATTAAGCATCATTAAGAACAATCCATAAAATGGCTCTTTAAGGCAGAGCTGCTTACATGCTTTTGCTAATGAATCATGTTTATTTATCATATTTATAATATTTATAATATTCTAATTTATATTTCTTCTATCTTGTTTTACCTTAAGATGGTTTATAAAAGACTCAAGTATACCAACTAATATTTCATTAGGAATTTCATCATGCTTATGTTCTATTTTTACTTCTGCATCTTTATTATCATGATCAATTTTAACATGTATCTGAAATACTGTTTCAAATCCAGTCATATCCATTATCTCTTCAGAGTCATTTTCCATCTTCTACTTTAAGTTTTAAAACTAGATCCAAATCTTTAACAAAATCAAATCCCCACTCTACCAGATATTTCTTTAGTACTAAACTAAATTTATCTATTGTAAACTGAACAGCTTCTATTGGACATTTATCTTTTACTAAATCTATAATAGCTTTGTAACTAAGATTAGAGTTACTATTAATATCAATACCCTCTAATTTCTTTTTTAAATCCAGGGCATTATTTAACCAAGTAGCTCTAGATGCCTCATCCTGAGATTTAAATAATAGTAATATATACGGTAATGATTCCCGGAAATTTGCATTATTAAGTATAGTTAGAGCTACTACAGAATTCTCTTTATCTGCAGAATTAAGAAGAGCCCAAAAGTTCTCATAATTATTTATATCTACTGTTATTTTTTCTTGTTGTACTTTTTCCATATTACATATTTTTCATTTTTTTATACCATCTTGTTATTTCAATCAACTCATGAGTAATACCATCTAATTCAGATCCCACTCTAACTGCTTTATCAATATCATGTCTATCTATATTCTTTAAGTTATCTATACACCTATCACATAGACTAGTTTGATAAGGTTGATTAATCTGTATATATATACATTAAACGTATTTTTACATATTATACAACTAGTATGATAGGAATTATAAGCAGGAGCTACTGTAATTGAATCTTTAGGATCTATATTTGTTAATGTACGTAGATTACTTACTTTCGTCATAATACTATGTATAAAAAGATTTTGTTAATTGATATATATGAATAGCATCAGCTTCATTATCATTATAACCAGCATATCCATATTTCTCTTGAGCTGCCTGAACCATAGCAGGTTTACCAGCATTCCCTTTTCCTGTAGCAAATTTCTTTATCTCACTAGCAGAAAATGCTCTATACTCAATTTTATTTTCTTCACAAAAGATCTTTAATACTCCATGTAATTCAGCTTGGACTATTAATGCATTCTTATGAAAGCCAGATGTTCTTTCAAAAGTAATTAGATTTACTTTTTCTATATCTACAAGTTCTCTAAGCTTGGACTTAAATCGTATTAGCCTCATACCAGAACTTTCATCTCTTTTTATAGAGAAATCCCATACTCCAGAAGCTGTTTCAGTGCACCAACCACAATGAGTTGCTACATCGAGACTTAGAATTTTTAAATTATTCATACTTCTTGTAGTTTAGTATTTAGTGCATTATAAATTAAATCATAAGTATTACCCTTTATAGCTTCTTTTCTATATTTAGCTATATTATCTGATAGATCTTTTTCTCCTTCAAGATGGGCATATGGAATATCATATTTCTCTTGATATTTTTTCATAGCTTTAATCCCGGCCTCATCATTATCTAATAGAGTAACTATCAGTTTATACTTGTGTTTATAAGCTTCAATAATATGTTCTGGTATTAGTGTATTCTCACTATGAGGAGCTACAGCTTCCATATTCCATTTATAATTTATAAGACACATTAAATCCTTCATAGAAGAGCATATAACTAGTATTGGAGCTTCATATTTTAATTGATCAGTTCCCTGGATATAGTCCTTGATTTTTATAAATTTCTTATCCCGGACATGAGGTTGATAAATCTTATATAAACTCCCATCCTTTCTGAAGAATCCATAAATATTATATCCGGTTATAACCAGCTCTTGATCTTCTTTAGTAAGCTTATATTTTTCAAGAGGAAATACATTATAATATTCAAGTATCTTGGATCCAATACTATACTGCATCCAGTATTCTCTATCTAATATATTCCATTGTCTCTTTGTAAACTCAGTAACTTTATATTTACTATGTTCTTTGAATTCAGCTATCTCATAACAGTCTCCATTATTAAGGATAAACTCATTATAATCCTCAATGATCTTATACATAGCAGCAGAAGGTTTAATATTAAACATTAAACTTATTAGATCTGTTTGGCTCCCTCCATATCCTGAAGAGAAATCCTTAAACTGATACCGGCCCAACTTCTTATGCCAATAGAGAGTAAATGATGGAGTTTTATCTTTGATATTAAATATAGATCTAATACACACCTCTTGTCCACATAATTTTTGTGGTAATTTCAAATAATACTCAAATGCCCAGGTAGGAGGTACATCATTAATACTAGCTATCAATTTCTTAGTTCTTATCATAACACATCAGGGATTAAAGATAAAAAAGAGCCAGATTTCTCCGGCTCTTTACTATCATAGATTAGATTATAACTCAAAATCTTTATTCACAGTCTTAGGAGTTTCTTCTTTAATCTCCTCTTCTCCAAAAGATTCTACAGATTCAACTTTCTTCTTTCTTATATGAGTAGAAGGATCAAATAATATTACTCTACTCTGACTAGCAGGAACAGATTCTAGTTCAAATGGAACATTAGTTTTAGAGAACTTAGGAAATGCCATATCATAATTCAGGAACTTTTTAGAATTAAGATACTCTTTACCCATAATACACATTCTAAGCCATTTGTCTTTATACAAACCATCAGTACAGAATTTCTGGATAAGACTATCTACACTATCATGTTTATTATCTTCCTCATCAAGCCAGGAGTTTAATCCAAGAGCCTCACAAGTATTATGAAGGAATCTCAATAGTAATTTATCTCTTTCAATCTTAGTACCTCCTTTGGTTATTCCATCTTTAAAGGGCCACTCATCTGCTTTTACTTTTCCTACTAATCCCCGGTGTCTCCCCTTTGCAGGATTACCATAATCAATAAAGAATCCTTCAAAATCTTTTCCAAGGTCAGGACCTTCTATATGAAATATTATATTCCATGAATCAGGATCCTTCTCATCTTTCTTTTTAAATACTGCTTTTTCAAAGATTATATTATTGATTTTAGCATTAACATTTCCTGGTTCTATTAATTTCCCTGTAATAGGAGCTTTCTTTGTACTAATCTTTTTATTCTCTTCCATAGTTTTTATTTTTCAGTATTATCATTTTCAATAGTAGGATCACTCTTCTTAAAATATTGAGTTAAATATTGTTGTAAAATAACATCAAGTTCTTTTGCTTTTTCATTCAAGTCATTAGAAACTTCTATTTTAGTAAATACAGGAATCTGATATACAGTTGCTCCTTTTTTTCCTTGTATAGAAGTAGCTACCTCAATACCTCCTGTAAATATATCTGGATTATCTTTTCTAAAATCTATCCATGCACTAACAGCTGCCCCCATAAGTTGAATATTGCATAAACTAAGAGTATCTCCTTCTATTAGTGCTATATATACTGATTGAGAATATTTTGCTCCAGTACAATTAGCATGAACTTTTACTTCTTCATAGAGTCCTTTTGCAGCTAATCCCTTTTTAGTATATACTGATAGGATTTCTTTTTTAGTATCTCTTACTTCATTACTCCAGAAACCACTTTGATTTGCATCACTGTATCCTTTTACTGTACTTAGTGTATCTAGTACAAGAAATTTTACAGGTAATTTGATTTCCATCTTAGTCTCAGTTTCTTTATCATACCACTGAAATCCTCCATTCTTCCATTGTAAAAATTTTTCAGCTACATTTTTAATTTTAGTTTCTTCACTTCTGCTCATAGTTTTAATTTTAGAATTATTAATATTACTTCTTAAATGTTTTCTGTACTAGCTCATTAAGCCATTTCTTAGAAGCCACCGGTTTAGACCACATTATAGCTGCCCAATCTCTGCCTGTTAATTGATCTACTGGAGAATCTGTTTCAGGATCCATTATATCATTAAAATCAGCTACAAGTTCTGTTTGTAATGCCTCAGTTCTATCTATAGTTATCATTTCTGCTACAGGAATAAGAACAGCTCCATTAGGTTTGCCATCTTTCCTTCCATATTCTTCATGCCACTGAGGATTAAAATTCCATTTTAATAACTGTCTATCATTAGTATCAGTGATTAATTTTCCTCCCGGATATTCTGGTTGATGATACCAGTTTACTTTTTCAGTATAAATATCTGTATTAGGTTTAATCTCACTATCAAACATACCCATGACTAATACTCCATTAACATGATAAGCCATCTTAGGTAAATAATATGCATTTGGTAAACCTAATTTATCAAATACTGGCTGCTGCCATACTCTTAATTCTACAGTTCTAACATCTCTTACATCTTTACTCATTTTTTCTTCACTCATGATATTATTTTTAATTATGATTTAGATCTTCGTTCTTGTTGACCTGGAGTATTCATTTCTACTAATCTCATTTTATCAAATTCTGCTCTAAAGAAACTTAACCTAGTATCTCCATTTCTACATTTAATAAAATGCATTACTATTACTTTATCATCATCTATTATAAATCTATCAGGCCCATAGAATCTAATTTTCTGCTTACCCGGTCTATTGAGACCTATCAAAACATCAGCATGTTGAAGCATAGCATCAGCTCCAAATATATCTGACTCAAGAATATAATTACCATATTTACCGTCCTCACACCTTTCCGGAGAATCAACATTTCTATTGAGTTGAGTAAGTACAATAAAAGCAATAGGATATCTTCTCTTAAGCCTAGTAAGAACTTCACCTAAATGAAACAGCATATCATTCTTACCTTTTTCAGCCGGAGATAATTTGAATAATAAAGTATGATCAATTGTAACAATAGTTTTCTTATATACTTTTTTATTTTCTATTACTTCAGAGTGATTCTTCATGTACTCTATAACAATCTCCTCAAATTCATCTACAGTAGTAGATTCTTCTACTATATCTATCGGGTATTTAACTCTTTCTTTAGCATGAGCATAACATTTGTCTAGATCATCCTGAGTTAATTTTCCATCTGCACTACATAAGTATTTATAAGACTTCTGAAGGATACTACTATATTCTCTTATAGCTGTTGTTCTAGCTAACATCTCAAATGAGAATTCTAGTACCCGGAAGTCTTCTCCAGGATTAAGTTTAAATGATTCTCTTATTATCTGATCTTTTAATCCTGTTTTAAAACTAGCCGGTCTACCACCTATTATAGTGACAGAATTCCATTCTAAACCATCAGTAGTAGCATCATTAAATTTAGCCCATGGAGTCTTGAGAGATTTTATAGTTCCTTCCATTCTACTTTTCATGTAGTGGAGACTATTTAGGAACCCATCTCTTTGACTAGACCACGGTTTTTCTGTCATATTTTGGTTAATTATTAGAGAAAGAATGCCCCTAATCTGTTAGATTTAAGAGGCATTTTATTAAGATTTTGGATTGTAATTCTCTACTACAAGAATAGAAAAAGTTATTATACTAAACAAGAAAATATTAATAATTATTTACAAGATTCTAGATTTTCCTGAATAGAATCTTGTATTCTTTTTATAGCATTTTCTGCATTCCAGGCTCCATCTAATTGCATAGGTAAAGGAGATATTCTAATAAAAAGATACTGATATCTTAAATCATAATGTACATATACATAGATTTTACAATCAGGAGTATACCATGAATCATCTGCATATTCTACTAATCCAAGATCTTTAAGTCTATTAATAAATAAATCCTTTTCTTTTTGAAGTTTCATGGATCTATAGCTTTCTTTATTATACCTTGTATCATCTTTATACCTAATTCATAATCATACCATCTTCCCATTTCACTTTCATCCATCTCCTGGATAAGTATACCACCGGTATTATTTCCAATCCCACTATCTGTATAATGGTCGATATTAATAATATGAGATCTATTTGGAGTAATCCAACACGGGTATTCTACATCATCTGCTATGATAAGACCCATATCTTTAAATTTCTGAAATACATCTTCTCTAGTCATGGATCAATTTCTTTTTGAATAGCCTTTTTTATAGTATCTAATATCATAGTTTCCCAAATAGGATAGTTAGGATGTACATAAAATGTGAATATATCAATATCATTGCATGTAATAATAAAATTATTTCCTATAAATGCAAAGTAATAATCTAATCCCATATTATATAAGTCCTCTCTAATATATGTAGGTAGGATAGTAGAAGGACTCATACTACTTTTTCACTAAATGTTTTAGCTTTTAATTCATCATCTCCACTTCTCATTAGCTCTATATAATTAGCTAATGTTGATTCTTGGGATTTATCCTGAGTCATCTTGGAGATAAAGTAACTTGAATTCTTCATATACAGATAAGGAGGACTATTTCTTTCAAACTGATCTATATAATAAGCAGTGGCTGCTAAGATCTCTTCCCAACTATAAGTATACTTCTGAAAAAACTTCTGAAATTTAGTCTCTAGTTCTTTCTTATTAACCCGGGCCGGTACTCCAGAAGGTAGTTTACCCATATTCCACATCTCTCTATACTTATCTATACTATCACTAGCTTCCGGACCTAATACAGCCTTGGTAACTTTCTTACTAGCTAGTTTAACCATTCCTTCAACCTCAGCTATAATATCAAAAGATTTTTGAGTAAGATCCTTTTCACCAGTATATATAAAATCTTTACTTATAAGAGCTCTAAGCTCCTGAGCCTCATTTATCTGAGGACAACTAATTCCTTCTTTCATGCTAATCAACATATAATATTGATTAGGAGAAAGCTCATATTTAGCCAATAAATTAAATATCTCGAGCATGTTAATATATTTTTTATAGTATTTTAAAATTAAATCCATATCTTTATTTCAGAAGTCAAAAAAGAACTAATAGGGGTAAAAAATATTTCTTTGTTCATAGTTAGTCAAGCTGAACACTCATAGAAAACCGGAAGTAAAAACTCCGGTTTTTCTATTTCATATCTTCTCTTTTAGATTCTAGTCTATCTAAATGATCTTGCCTATTCATAGGAATAACTCCACTACCATCACAATTATGACAGGACTCTTTATTATATTCTCCATCACTATCTGTAGGAGCATAATATAAATATTTATCTCCCATACATACAGGACATTCTTTATCTCCATAATCTTGCTCATTCCAGGGAGCATCTGAGGTATCGGAACCTACAGGATAATCAGTATTGTTCATATACTAGATATTACTTTGTTTAAATTTTTTATCAATTGATTTCATAATTAATGAAAACTCTGTATCTGTGGACATAAGATTCTCTACTGTAGTAATAGAGTGAATAACAGTAGCATGATTTACATTAATAAAATTACCAATTAGTTTTAATGTTGGTCTGGGCATTACATATTTCTTACACATGTAACAATAGATTTGTCTAGGTAATACAACATTTCTATATCTTCTTTTAGAACTAAGTATCTCTAGTGTTATACCGTATAAATTACATATTTTAGTAGCCACTTGGTGACAAGAACTATACATAATTTCTTTAGTGATCTCATTAGTATAGGTCAAACCAGGTATAGCCACATAAGATACATTTTTCATATATTTAATCATATTTTATTATTTTTTATATTTCTTATGAATATCCTCAAATACTCCAAGATAGCCCATTGCTATTTCTCTATCTCCTACAATATAAGCTAGAGCTTCAAAACATTCTTTGGAATATCCGGTTAATTTTTCTTCTGGCCACTTTTGTTTTTTACTACTAATTTTTTTCATAGTAATTATATTCTTCTTTTGAAAGGTTTATCAAATTCCTCATTCATTGCCTCAATAGTTTTATCAAAAGCCATTTTAACTCCTGAAGCCATTAAATCCACAAATCTTGGATTATTAATTTCCAAATCTGAAAACCAACTCTTTTTTCCTCTAAGAATAAAGATCATTTCATTGGTCTTTTTTAAGAGCTTAAGTTTATTAAGCTTAATTTTTTCTTCTTCTGTCATATTAGTTTTTGTTACCATTAGTAAAAAACCATGCAAAATGTTTATCAAACCAATCTGAAAATCTATTCCATAAAGTTTTCATTACCATGTAATTTTTAAATTATTATTGACTCTTAATAAATTATTAATTTTATTAAATACATCTTCTGAATCCCATGTCTTAGCATAAGCAGCTGATGCAGGATGTGATACCATTATTTTATAAGTATTATCCGGAATTAAATCTGCATACTTCTGAGATTCCTTTCCTAAGAACACATAGATCATCCCAGGATTATATGAAGATATAATATCTAATACAAATGTCAAAAAAGGTTTCCATATAAGATAGTGAGCACCTACTCTACCAGTACTAGTAGTAAATGCAGTATTAATAAGTAAAACTCCTTGATTGGCCCAGTGTTTTAAATCTGGATTATAATCATAAGACTTATCCATTCCATATACAGTACTATGGACTTCCTGAAGAATATATTTTAAAGATGGTTGTAATACTCCTGTATTACTACAAGAGAATGCTATACCATCAGCCACTCCTAATTGTGGATATGCATCTTGTCCTAGCATAACTACCTTTAATTCTCCATAAGGACATTCTTCAAATGCTCTAAATACCTGCTTTAAGACTGGGGTAAACCTTTTTCCATCCTGACTCTCTTCATAGAGCTTACCTAAAATCTTATCCATTTCCTCACTTAATAGAAAGGATTTAAGCCTACTTCCCCATCCACTAGGACTTAATCTTTCATATAATTTTTGCTTTATTACAGCTAGATCTATAGTTTTTTCCATAACTTACTTTTTTGAATTATATTTGTTAAAACTAAACCACATGGCAGAAGACACTAGTGCTCATATACCAGTAGATATTATAGAGAATGGAACTGAGATACAAATCACAGTAGATAATGTTCTATATCAAAGATTACAAGCCATGTTATTTCATTTCTTTCCTATTAAAAATGTACAGCAATTTTCTGAGTTGATAGCTAAAATCAATAATGGAGAAGCTGATAAAGACCCATTAACATATCACATGCATACTATACTCTGGTTATGTAATCAATATGAAGATGCAGCTAAAGCTCAAAATAAGATTACAAAAAAGGTATATGACCCAGTTTCAAAATCTATTTTGAAAGAGTAATCTTAAATTGATAATGTCCTCCTCTTCTATTCATCTGCCAATACATACTCCAGAATATAAAATTCTTTTTAAGAGCTCTTATAATATCCTCATTTCCACTCCATCCTCCAGTAGATAATGAGAGAGTGAATTCTTCTTCACCAGAGAGTATAAATCCCCAATCAGCCATCCACCATTTACTTTTTACAAATTCTAATAACTCTAATACTCCTTGTTCTTTTAGATCCCATTTCTCAATAAGAGTAAGATCTAATTCTGTTGGATAATCTGTATCATTGCTCATCTATTGCTGGTCGTATAAAACTCATTAACTCTTCACAAGCCTGTATAGCAGAACTTACTTCTTGTTTACTACAATCTCCAAATGACTTAACTGATCCATCAGAATTTACTAAGCCAACTTTCTCCTTAATTATCTTTTCCATTTCCATAAAAGTTACTCCAGTCTCTGCAGCTAATTCTCTTACCATAGGTTTCACCTTACTTAGTTGACCGTATGAGTGATCATTATTTTGTATTTCATAAGTTATCTCTACAAGTTCTCCTTGTTTACAATCTTTCTTAAATAAATCTTTCATTATTCTATCTGCTTCTGTATTAGGTTGAAGATTTCCATCCTCATCTATTTTATACACCACAGTTACCGGTAATTTTGCCACAATAGTTAATTTACTTTTATTAAAAGAACTTTTCAATTATTTACTAAGATCTTATTTTTACTTATCTATTTTTTAGCATGATGCTAAGGTTAGTATCTATTACTTACTATTAAAGTATAGCTCAACTTGGCTGTTAGAATTATCACTATTATGATAATTAGAGTTGTTGAAACTCCAGACACTAGTTAGATGCTTAACCATATTATTAATCTAAATAATCACTATAAATATCCAAAAATTTTTTACCTACAAAATTAGACTTTTCTTCAGTTTGGTAAAGCCCAACCCGGCCGTTAGAATAACCACCATCATGACAATCAGAGCGGTAGAAATCCCAGACACCATTCTTTTTGATAAAGTAAGGATAATATTTTCTTTCAGTAGAATCATTAAAATTAGGAACCCATCCTTCATTTATTACATCTACTATATTTTGTATTTTATGTGAAGCAAAAAGTTTTATTCTTTGATTTTCAGGTAGAAAACCAAAGTCATTTATAGTTAATTCTTTAATTTTTAATTCATCAATTATATCAGAATAGTCTTTTATTCTACTATCTAAAGGAATTTTATATAATAACTTTTTACTTTTTTCTGTAGACTCCTTTCTAAGAATAATAGCAGCTAGATAAGCTGACTCTTTATCTGAGGACAAAGCCATGTTTTTTAAAGCAGTATATTCTAGTTGGTTCATGATAAATATTTTTTTCTTAAATTATAACTATTACAATGAGATAACCATCCATATTATTAATCTAAATAATCACTATAAATATCCAAAAATTTTTTACCTACAAAATTAGACTTTTCTTCAGTTTGGTAAAGCCCAACTATGCCGTAAGAACCACCACTATGATGACGACAATGAGAGCCGTAGAAACCCCAGACACCATTCTTTTTGATAAAGTAAGGATAATATTTTCTTTCAGTAGAATCATTAAAATTAGGAACCCATCCTTCATTTATTACATCTACTATATTTTGTATTTTATGTGAAGCAAAAAGTTT
>Ga0163148_10000067_pt1 | contig 118631 bp, 105 predicted proteins | sample OliLakLV19MP7P2_FD_148606 | JGI IMG/M metagenome (GOLD analysis project Ga0163148, IMG submission 148606) | Freshwater microbial mat bacterial communities from Lake Vanda, McMurdo Dry Valleys, Antarctica- Oligotrophic Lake LV.19.MP7.P2 | ecosystem: Environmental > Aquatic > Freshwater > Lake...
GCCGCTCGAAATCGCTTTTTGAAGGTGAGTGTCCTTAATGATTACTAGGTGAGTGTCCTTAATGATTACTTATGATTAATGCGGATTGCATCGTTCATCGCCGCGGCACTCGGCGACGCACGCAGTGATTACTAAGGTGAGTGTCCTTAATGATTACTAAGGTGAGTGTCCTTAATGATTACTGGCGGCGGCGAACCGCGATGGCCAGGCGGCGGCGACTGCGCAGACTCCGCGTCTGCTCGCCACGTAGCGCGGACTGCATCGAGAATCGAAGCGAGCACGGGCGAATCCGGATCTCCGGCGGCGGTCGCATGCGCGGAGCAGGCGTTCCGCTCGCGGCAACAGCCTCAGCGAAGACCAAATCCCCGCGTTTGAGCGATCATGCCCTTCGCGCCGGTGTGTTTTGATGTGGCATTGGGAGCCGGCTCGCCGAGAATGGCCGGGGGGCCGCTCGAAATCGCTTTTTGAAGGTGAGTGTCCTTAATGATTACTAGGTGAGTGTCCTTAATGATTACTTATGATTAATGCGGATTGCATCGTTCATCGCCGCGGCACTCGGCGACGCACGCAGTGTGGTGAACATCGGCGCCGGGACCGGTTCGTATGAACCGCTCAACCGAACGGTGCTCGCGGTCGAACCATCCGACGTGATGATCCGGCAGCGCCCCGCAGGGGCCGCGCCCTGCCCGCGAGGCTGGGCTGAGGCGCTGCCTCTGGAGACGGCTTCCGTCGATGCGGCGATGTCGATTCTCAGCGTTCATCACTGGACAGATCTCGAGCGCGGACTCGGTGAAATGGCGCGCGTCGCTCGAAAGCGTGCCGTGCTGTTCACATGGGTCCCCGACGACGCGCCGTTCTGGCTGACGGAGGAGTACTTTCCGGAGATCGCCGCCCACGACCGCACGATTCTTCCCAGCGGGCCCGCGCTCACAGCGATGCTCGAGCGCATCATCGGGCCGGTGCGCATGACGCCCGTTCCCATTCCGCACGATTGCACGGACGGCATGCTCTGCGCATATTGGCGCCGGCCCGAGGCATATCTCAGCGCCGATATTCGAAGCGCCATCTCCAGCTTCGCGCGGATCGATGCCGAGCCCGGCCTGGAGAAGCTTCGCGCCGACCTCTCGAGCGGACGCTGGGCCGAGCGGAATCGTCATCTACTGGCTCTGGATGCGCTGGATGCGGGCTATCGCGTGGTCTGCTGTGAGATCGGCGGCACGAAGAGTTGAGCGAGATCCGCTTTACCGCCGATCCACGCACGCGTCGCCTCCCGCGCTGTACGTTGCCCCCCATGCCTGCCGAATCCCGCCGCGACTTCATCCTCCTCGCCACGTCACTTGCTTCCGCCGCAGCCGGGCTCGCGGCGCGCGGTGCTGAAGCTGAACCGTCACAGTTGCTGCGAACCCCCGCGCCGCCCAGCGAGATCACGCTCAACACCATCGCTGAATCCGAGCGTCTGCTCGGGCTTTCGTTCACCGATGACGAGCGGGCGCAGATCCTGAAGTCACTCGGCGAGCATCACAATCTCGTTGCCTCGGCGAACAAGGATCTTCCGAATGACCTCGCGCCGGCGACTGTGTTTTCGCCGCGCCTCCCCGGCCGACCGACGCCGCCTGTGACAGCGGTCGGAGATCCCGCGGCGCTTCCCAACGACGTGCCGCCACTTCCTGCCAATGACGGGGACATCGCGTACGCGCCGCTCACGACCCTCGCGTGCTGGATCCGTGACCGCGCGATCACCAGCGCGCGGCTCACGGAGCTCTATCTCCAGCGCATCGAGCGATTCAGTCCGCGACTCCTCTGCTGCATCACTGTCACCGCAGATCTCGCTCGTGCGCAGGCGAAAGTGGCCGATGCCGACATTGCGTCCGGCCGCTGGCGCGGTCCGCTGCACGGCATTCCGTATGGCCTGAAGGACATCATCGACACCAAGGACATCCCCACGACCTGGGGCGCGGAGCCGTGGCGTGAACGCGTGCCGAGAACTGATGCGTGGATCACGACACGACTTCGCGCTGCCGGCGCTGTGCTCGTCGCGAAGACTGCGGTCGGCGCGCTGGCGTACGGCGATATCTGGTTCGGCGGCAAATGCCGCTCGCCATGGAATCGCCAGCGCGGCTCGAGCGGTTCGAGCGCCGGTTCCGCATCGGGGATCAGCGCGGGACTGTTCGGTTTCGCAATCGGTACAGAAACACTCGGCTCCATCGTGTCACCGGCCGACCGCTGCGGCGCTGCTGGTTTGCGTCCGACATTCGGACGCGTGCCGCGCACCGGCGCGATGTCGCTCGTGTGGACGATGGACAAGATCGGTGTGCTCTGCCGATCGATCAGCGACACGGCGCTGGTGCTCGCCGCGATCAACGGTCAGGACGATGGAGATCCGTCCAGCGTGGAGCAGCCGTTCACGTTTGATCACGCGCAGTCGGCGCGCGGCCTCCTTGTCGGTTACGACCCGATGTGGACCCGTGACAACCCGTACGCCGACGTCGCGCGAGCTGCGGTGGAAGCGGCGCGGGAGGAGGGCTGTGAAGTCATCGAGATCGGCATGCCGCGCATGGATTCGCGGCCGACGATCTTCCATCTGTATGCCGAAGCGGCGGCGGCATTCGATCGGATGACGCGCGACAATGCCGACGATCAACTCTCATGGCAGGATGATGCGGCGTGGCCGAATGTGTTTCGACGTTCGCGGTTCTTTAGCGCTGTTGACCTCGTGCAGTGTGACCGCATCCGGCGTCAGCGCTGCAATGCGATGCACTCGCTGTTCGACGAGCTCGATGCCGTGCTCGCGCCGCCGTTCGCGGGTGACCTGCTCATTCACACGAACTGGACCGGCCAGCCATGCGCGGTCTTCCGCGCAGGGTTCAACTCATCGAACGAACCACAGGCCATGACGGTGATGTCACAGATCTTCGATGAGGGAACGGCGCTGCGGATCGCGAGCGCTCTGGAGCGGCGGCTGGGCCACTGGCAACGGCGGCCTGAGCTGGATTGAGGAGGCCGCGGCGCCTGCCGCGCGATCCGTTACCATGCCGCTCCCCCGCCGCCCCCCCCGGCCGCGGTTGCATGCGGAGCCCGTGACGATGTTGCACCCCCTCATCCAGTCGATCGCCACGTCCCTTCCAGCGACGCTCGCCGCCGTCGATCTCATCGCGTACATCCCGGTGCTCGTGATCACCGTGATGGCGATCCTCTTTGTGATCGCGAACATTGTCGGCTCGGCGCTGCTTGGACCGAACAAGGCAGGCCGGACCAAGGGGATCGCGTACGAGTCGGGCATGGATCCGATCGGCTCGACGAAGAAACGCTTCAACGTGCGCTTCTACATGCTCGCGATGACATTTCTCGTCTTCGACGTAGAAATCATCTTCCTCTACCCGTGGGCGGTGAGCTTCACGCAGCTCGAACCCAACAGCGCGGAGGCCGCGCTCTTCCTCGGACGAATTCTGTTCTTCGTCGGCACGGGCATCGCGGCGTACGTCTACGCGTGGCGCAAAGGCGTTTTTCGCTGGGAATGAGGCACCGTCGCGCGTCGGGCGCTGCTCACCAGCGATCTTCGTCGCCAGTGGGGCTCAGCGGCCATACGTCGCTCTTGACGCCGTTGATCGACGTTCCGTTCTGAATGCCTGGGCGGACGAACTCGAGGAAGTCCCATGGGAACGCGCGCGGAACGGCGCTCGCTTCGTCGAGCCGGCGAACATCGTCGGACGTCAGCTGGATTCCTGCGGAACCGATGTTGTCTTCGAGCTGCGCCAGCGTCCGCGCGCCGATGATGATGCTGGCGACACCCTCCCGCTCCATCGTCCAGCGAAGAGCGACCTGCGCCACGGTGCAGCTTCGCGCCCGCGCGATTGAATCCAGAACGTCGATGATGTTCCACGCCTGATCGGTGAGGCGCTTGTTGTCAGGCTTCACGCGACTTGCCCCGTCGCTCGATGGCAGGCGCGAGCGCGAGAATTTGCCGCTCAGTACGCCGCCGCCCAACGGGCTCCACGGCGTCACCCCCATGCCCATCGCCCGCGCCATGCTCATGAGTTCAGGCTCGACGGTGCGCTGCAGCAGGCTGTATTCGATCTGCAGCGCGACGAGCGGCGTCCAGTGGCGAAAGATGGCTTCGTACTGCGCCTGCACGCACACCCAGGCGGGGTGGTCGCTGAAGCCGATGTAACGCACTTTGCCCTGCTTCACGAGCAAATCCAGCGTCGCCATCAGCTCGTCGATCGGCGTGTTCCGGTCCCAAAAGTGCGCCCAGTACAGATCGATGTAATCGGTCCGCAGCCTGCGCAGCGAATTCTCGCACGCGCTGAGCACGGACTTCCTGTTCGCGCCGCCTCCGTTGGGATCGCCGCGAAACAGGTTGCCCATGAACTTTGTCGCGATCACCGCGCGATCGCGCTGCCCTTGGCCCGGACCGTTGGTGAAGTAATCACCGATGATCACTTCCGAGTGACCCTTCGTGTACATGTTGGCGGTGTCAATGAAATTGCCGCCGCGCTCAAGGTAGCGCGAGAGGACTGCGTAGCTCGTCGCCACGTCCGAACCGAAGCCCCATTCTTCGCCGAATGTCATCGCGCCCAGACAGATCGGTGAGACACGCAATCCCGAGCGACCCAGCGTCACGTAGTCCGCAATCGATTGAACCGTGGCCATAGCCGCGAGAGTCTACGGTCTGTGACTCGAAAGGGCGGCGGGGCGGCGGAGCGGCGTCACCCGCGCGGTTTGCTCGCCTTGAGCGTCACAAGCACTTCCTGCTCCTTCCCATCGCGGCGAAGGAGGATCTTCACGCGATCGCCGGGCTTGTGCTCGCGCAGCCTGGCCATCATGTCGCCGGCGCCGGTGAGTTCCTTGCCGTCCCAAAGCACGAGCAAATCACCGCTTTGGATGCCCGCCTCTGCGGCCGACGTCTCTGCGGAGACCGACTCGACGAGCACGCCCATTTCCTCCTCTTCACCCATCCCTGGACGGACGCCGAGACGCACGCCTGCATAACCGCGATCAGGCGTCGCGGCGCCGTCGGTCGACTTGTACGTGAGGCGCGTCGGATCCGATGCGAGTTTCATCGCGACCTCGCGAACAAGCGAGACAACCTTCATCGCGCCCGCGGGGTTCACGGTGTAACCCTTGTCGCCGGGGCGGTGGTACACGTCGTGGGTTCCCGTGAAAAAGAAGAGCACAGGAACGCCTACCCCGTAGAAACTCGCGTGATCGCTCGGTCCGCGGCCGCTCGGATCAGCACGAATCTCCATGCCGCTCGCCGCAAAGAGCGGATCGAGCATCTTGCCAAAGTCGACCGCGCTGTCGTAGCCGCCCACGGACAGCGTGTCCGAGCGCAGTCGTCCGATCATGTCCATGTTGAGCATGACATTGAGCCGCTCGGCCGGAATCGTCGGATTCTTGACAAAGAACTTGGAGCCATCGAGTCCGCTCTCTTCCGCGCTGAAAGCAAGAAAGAGCACGCTGCGCAAATCGGCGTCAACGGGCGCAGCGTCGTACGCTTCTTTCATCTGTCGCGCGACGAGCAACACGCCGGCGGTGCCGCTCGCATTGTCGTCGGCGCCCGGATGGAGCTGGCCGCTCAACGCCGGATCCGAACCGAAGTATCCATATCCAACGTGATCGAAGTGACCTCCGATCACGACCCAATCGTCTTTGAGCGCGCCTCGGCCGGCGAGTACACCGCCCACGTTTGTCGCGGGAACGGTGCCGTCCGAAACCTCTGCGGACACCGTCACGCGCACGTTGTTCTTGAGCGCGAAGTCCTTCGTCTTTCCCTCGTCGCACAGCGTGCGCAGTGTGAGGAGATCTCGGCCTTCGGGATCTGCCTTCCTGAGCAATGCGTCGGCCTGCTCAGTGGTGATCTGCACAAACGGGATCTCCAGCTGGGCTCCCCATCGGCTGCGGCGGAGATCCTCAAGCCCGGACTTGGCCTCTTTGACGCCGGGCGGAGTGACCATGATGATCGCCGCCGCGCCTCGCTTGCTGAGCTCCTGCAGCTTGCCTGCGAGGTTGGCCCACACCCACCGGTGGCCTCCCCACTTGCTCTTTCCTTCAGCGTCGAGCGGTTCGTATCGCATGAAGAGAACGACGCGCCCGCTGAGATCATCGTCGCCATCGAAGCTCGTATAGCCCTCTTCGCCGGCAGCGATTGCGTACCCCGCGAACGCGAGCGTGCTCGTCACCGCGCCCGGGCCGGACGATCCCATGACCGCGTAGTCCTTGCCGAGCTTGAGCCCCTTGCCGTCAATCGTGAGCGATGAGCTGCTCACCTGGCGGTCCTTGCCCGTGAGGTTGAACGGCTGCAGGAAGCTGGCGTCGGCGCCATCGCTCGGACTGCCGAACGCCGGTGTCAGTCCGATCTGCTGCATCCACCATGCGAGGTACTCCGCCGCGCGCTCGTGACCTTCAGTGCCGGGCGCCCGCCCTTCAAACCACGGATTCGAGAGCGTCAGGACATGCTGATACCACTCGATTGCATCCGGGCCGAGATCCTCAAACAGTCCCTTCACATCGGTCGTTGCCGCATCGACGCGCACCGCGCTGTCGTCCGGCCTGAAGCGATACGGATTCACCGCTTCCCGGACAATCGCGCCGCGCTCCGGACTCTCCGGCGCCTCTTGCGCGCCCGCCGCGCCGGACAGCAGCAGAACCGACGAGAAAACAACGGCGAGTCCCACGCGCAGAGTGTCAAGGCGCAGAGTGTCAGATCGCATGCACAGGTCCTTTGGCACCGGCGCGCAGGGAGCACGATTCGCTGCGCCGGGTTTCGTTTTCAAAAGCAGGGGTTCGGGGATTGCACCCGATCGGGCCTTCCAACGCGAATCACTCGCCGTTCCTCGCAAACCGTGTGCGGCAGTCACGGTTGCGGCACGCAGGTTTGCGTTTCGGACGGCGGTCGACTCTATACTCTGGGCTTTGCCATTTGCCCGCGAGGCGACGCCATTCATCGCGTACGTCGATGCGGTTTGAGCCCCACCACCATGACCACGTCCCAGTCGACTCTGGACGCCAGTGCGACCGCCTCGACGCATCCGTTCCCTCCCCTCGACACATTCCGGCGTCGGCACATCGGCCCCACGGAGGGCGACGTCGCCTCGATGCTTGCCTCGCTCGGATTCGATTCGATGGAATCGTTTCTCGATGCGACCATCCCTGCGGGGATTCGTCTGAAGCGCCCGCTCGATATTGCTGATCCGACGAAGAGCGGGAACTTCCCGGAGCGCGGCGAATTCGAGACATTGGACGCACTGCGGCAGGTGGCGGGAAGGAACCAGATCTTCCGCAGCTTTCTCGGCATGGGCTATCACGACACGATCACGCCGGGCGTGATCCTGCGCAACGTGCTGGAGAATCCGGGCTGGTACACGCAGTACACGCCGTACCAGGCCGAGATCGCCCAAGGGCGACTTGAAGCGCTGCTCAACTTTCAGACGATGATCGCGGATCTGACAGGGCTGCCGCTCGCGGGCGCGTCGCTGCTTGACGAAGGCACCGCAGCGGCTGAAGCCATGTCGATGGCGCACAGCATCGTCAGCGGTGACGGCGGCTCGAAGAACACGTTCTTTGTCGCCGAGGACTGTCACCCGCAAACGATCGCGGTCGTCGAAACCCGTGCGAAGTATCTCGGCATCACGATCGTCATCGGCAATCCCGCGACGGCCGTGATCAGCGACGAGCATTGCGGTGTCCTGCTGCAGTATCCAACGACCGACGGCCGCATCGAGGACTACCGCGCGATCAGCGAGAAAGCCCACGCGCATGGTGCACTCGTCGTCGCGGCCGCGGATCTGTTGGCGCTGACGCTGCTGACGCCGCCGGGTGAATGGGGCGCCGATGTCTGCGTCGGCAATTCGCAGCGCTTCGGCGTGCCGCTTGGCGGCGGCGGTCCGCACGCGGCCTTCATCGCCACCAAGAGCGAATACGTGCGCAAGATGCCGGGACGCATCATCGGGGTGTCGCGCGACAGTCACGGCAATCCGGCGCTGCGCATGGCGATCCAGACACGCGAGCAGCACATCCGTCGCGAGCGCGCGACGAGCAACATTTGCACGGCGCAAGTGCTGTTGGCGATCATCGCGGGCCTGTACGCGACGTATCACGGAGCCGAGGGCGTGAAGGCGATCGCGACGCGGACGCATCGCATGACATGCGCCCTTGCTGAAGGGCTGAAGAAGCTCGGCCATGACGTCGGCAAGGGACCGTTCTTCGACACGCTGCGCGTGAAGCTGGCCGGCGGCGTGAAGGCGGCCGATGTCCACGCCGCGGCCAAGGCGCGTCGAATGAACCTTCGTCCGTACGCCGACGGCAGCATCGGCGTGGCACTCGATGAATGCACGACCGAGCAGGAGCTCACGGCGCTCCTGTCGCTCTTTGCCGGTGGGAAAACGACGGCAATCACGGCAACTGGATCGTCGATGATCGGCGCCTTCAAGCGCACCAGCCCGTTCATGACACATCCGGTGTTCAATCGCTATCACAGTGAAACCGAACTGCTTCGCTATATCTTCAAGCTGATGTCGCGTGACCTGTCGCTCGCGCAGTCAATGATTTCGCTCGGCTCGTGCACGATGAAGCTGAACGCGACGAGCGAGATGGTTCCGGTGACATGGAGCGAGTTCGGGAGGATTCATCCGTTCGCCCCGCAGGACCAGCTGCAAGGGTACGCGCAGATGTTCGCGCAGCTCGAAGCATGGCTCGCGGAGATCACCGGGTTCGCAGCCGTTTCGTTACAGCCGAATGCGGGATCGCAAGGCGAGTATGCGGGACTCTTGGTCATTCGCGCCTATCACGAGCATCGCGGCGAAGGACATCGCAACGTCTGTCTCATTCCTGACACGGCGCACGGGACGAATCCCGCGAGCGCGGTAGTCGCGGGACTGAAAGTGGTCGCAGTCGCATGCGACGAGAACGGTTACATCAACCTCGATGACATGCGGGCGAAGGCCACCGAGCATGCCAAGCACCTCGCAGCTGTGATGGTCACGTACCCGTCCACCGCAGGCGTGTTCGAAGAAGGCATCACGGAACTCTGCGCGATCGTGCACAGGCACGGCGGGCAGGTGTACATGGATGGCGCCAACATGAACGCCCAGGTCGGCCTCACCCGCCCCGGCGACATCGGCGCCGACGTGTGCCATCTCAATCTGCATAAGACCTTCTGCATCCCGCACGGCGGCGGCGGTCCCGGCATGGGGCCGATCGGCGTTGCGGCGCATCTCGCCGACTTCCTTCCTGGGCACCCCGTTGCCCGACCGGGCTCAGCGGGTCGTCACGCGATCGGTCCCATCGCGGCGGCACCGTACGGCAGTGCAAGCATTCTGCCGATCTCGTGGATGTACATCGCGATGATGGGAGCGAGCGGACTGCGCAAGGCGACGGAAGTCGCGATCCTGAACGCCAACTACATGGCCCATCGCTTGAAGAGCCACTACCGGATTGTGTATGGCAACCACAACGGACGATGCGCGCACGAGTTCATTGCCGATTGCCGTCCGTTCGATCAGAGCGCCGGCATCAAGATCGACGACATCGCGAAGCGGCTGATCGACTTTGGGTTCCATGCGCCGACCATGAGCTGGCCCGTGCCGGGCACACTCATGATCGAGCCGACAGAGAGCGAATCAAAGGAAGAGCTGGATCGTTTCTGCGAAGCGCTCATCGCCATCCGCGAAGAAATCCGCGAGATCGAACAGGGCAAGGCGAGCCGTGACGACAACGTGCTCAAGCACGCGCCGCATACGGCGGCGGCGGTGTCGAGCGATTCGTGGAAGCACGTTTATTCCCGCGAGAAAGCGGCGTATCCCGCGAAGTGGCTGCACGACTTCAAGTTCTGGCCGCACGTCGGCCGCGTCGACAATCCGTACGGAGACCGCAACTTGGTATGCGCGTGTCCTCCGATGGAGGCGTATCAGTAGCGTCGCGTTTTCAGCACCCTGCCTAAAAACACAACGCCGCCGTCTCGTGACGGCGGCGTTGTGCGTTCATGGGCCTTCTCAACCCTTCGGAATTCCGTGCGCTGCCGCACGCGTCACTCGCCAGAGCAAAGCTGCCACATGCTGATCAGTTCGGCAAGGTCGGCACTGCTGACGACGCCGTCGCCATTGATGTCACCGTCCAACTGGTCTGGGCATGCGACCGTTGATCCCCACGAGTCGAGGAGCCGCACCAGGTCCAGCGAATTCACTTCGCCGTCGCGATTGAGATCGGCGGGGCATGTCACCGGAAGCGGCGTGCCCGCTCCCTCGTAGACATACGAAAACTGCACTTTGACCGTGTCGTTCCCGGTGAGGGTGAACTCCTGCCGCGCGCCGATCGCGTCGATCGTGGCTGGCCCGTTGGCCGACGGAATGGGCGTTCCGAAGTTGCCGAAGACCGTCATGGTCCCGTTGCCGCTCGTCGTGAGATTCGCGGGACACGTGAAAAACGAACCGACCGCTGCGCCATCGGCCGCCGCGCGGACCATCGGTGTTTCGTTGATGCAGGAGACCGAGCCGCCGCCGATCGCGTCGAGCGTCAGCACCGCGATGCCGCCGACGACGGAGCCTGCATTGATGGCGGGGCAGATCTGGATGTCGGCCCCAATGGTGAAGGTCGCGGGAAACGCGCTGTTGTTCTTGACGGTGATCGATCCCCCGAGCAGCGACCGCGGGTCGGCCGTCGAATCGGCGGTCAGGTCGTAAATGATCGTCCACGCGCCGTTCGGAGCGACGAAGGTGCGGTCGTACGTTGCATCGCCGTTCTGCGCTTCCGAAGCGATGAGCAGTTCCGTCGTGACGGCGCCGGCATTCACCGAGAAGAACACAGTTGCGGGCGGCATTGACCCCTCAGGCAGCGGCGACGCCGAGACGACCGAACCGATCATCAAGGCACTGGTGCAGGCGAGAGCGACAGAGTTCATATTCAGCAATGGGAAATTCCTATTGAGAAGTGACCGGCCAAGCCAAAGACCACGATCGCTGCGAACCAACACAGCGGGCCAACCGGGAAAGAACAGGACGTGGGGAGCGGGCGAACTTCGGCGAAGTCTGTGGTTGCAGATTCCGTCCGACTGCCGGTCGTTGTAGGCGAACACCGCGCCGAGCGGGAACCTCAATTTGATGTAACCACCCGCATTGACGCTGCAGTCGCGGGACTAGACACGGCAGCCTCGGCGTCGTTGAGGGGGCTTCAGCCGACCAATTCAAGCTCTGGGTCAAGCTTTGGTCAAGCATTGAGCTGCGGTAAATTCCCGACCCGCGCTCACTGACCGGCGCTCCGTTACCGTCCGGAGCCCATGGCCGACCTCTTCTCGCCTTTCACCGTGCGTGGCGTGACGCTGCGGAACCGCATCGTTCTCTCGCCGATGTGCCAGTATTCATCGACCGATGGTTTCGCCCACGACTGGCACGTCGTGCATCTTGCATCACGCGCAGTCGGCGGAACGGCGCTCGTGATGACCGAAGCCACCGCCGTCGATGCGATCGGTCGCATCACGCCGAACTGCCTCGGGATCTGGAAGGACGAACACATCGCGGAGCTGCGGCGTGTGACGCGAGCGATCGCGTCCAACGGAGCGGCATCCGGCATTCAGCTCGCGCACGCCGGTGTGAAGGCCTCGCGCCACCGTCCGTGGAATCCACAGCCAAACGCGTATGTGCCGCCGGAAGATGCCGGATGGACGCCGGTCGGCCCCTCCGCCGTTCGATTCGGCAACGACGGGCCGGTCCCGCGCGAACTCACCATTGCCGAGATTCACGGCGTGCGTGACTCATTCGCGAACGCGGCCGAGCGCGCCGTGCGCGCCGGCTTCGACATCATCGAACTGCATTTTGCGCACGGCTACCTGGGCCACAGCTTTCTCTCCCCATTGATGAACACGCGCAAGGACGCGTACGGTGGTCCCTTCGACCATCGTGTCTCTTTCCTGCTTGAAACAGTGAACGCGGTGCGTCGTGTCATCCCCGATTCCATGCCGCTGTTCGTGCGCATTTCCGTCACGGACTGGGCCGATGGAGGCTGGACGATTGATGAAACAGTGGAGTTGGCGCCGCGGCTTCATCGTGCTGGTGTCGATCTCCTTGACTGCTCCAGCGGCGGCGCTGTGCGCCAAGCGAAGATTCCGGTCGGTCCGCTGTATCAGGTGCCGCTGGCGGAGCGCGTCAAGCGCGACGGGAACATCGCGAGCGGAGCAGTCGGCCTCATCACGGAGCCTGCCGAGGCAGACGCGGTTGTGCGCGAAGAGAAGGCCGACCTCGTTTTCCTGGGTCGCCAGCTCCTGCGCGAACCGTACTGGCCGATTCGCGCGTGGAGGGAACTGCAGCCGACGGTTGCCGCACCCATCGCGGCGGAATATGCGTGGGCGCTCGCGGAAACGAAGCGGTAGCAGCCTTCCTCGTCACGCCGCGGCGCGCGGACGATCGGCACCCGCCGCACGACCGATCCACGCCGCGCACGTCGCGAGTAGCGCGATTTTCTCAATCGGCTTCCTCGTGTAGTCATCGCAGCCGGCGCTGATGCACTTCGCACGATCCTCGGCCATCGCATGCGCAGTGAGCGCCACAATCGGGAGAGTGCTTCCGCGCTGGCGCAGAATGCGCGCAAGCGTGTACCCGTCGATGTCAGGCATCTGCATGTCGCTCAGAAGCAAGTCATATGGTCGGCCGGCTGACTCAGCAGCATCGATCATGTTCAGCGCGATGCGACCGTTGTCGGCAATGTCGACTTCAGCGCCGGCTTTGGTCAGATGGAACGCAACGAACCGCTGGTTGTCCAAGCCGTCCTCCGCACGAAGAATACGGCCGGTCAGGATCGGTGTGGTCAATGCACTCGCCGGCACAGTTTCGGCGTTGATCGCGTCGAAGCTGCTGACGTCCGTGGCATCAGAGACAGGAACGAGCGGCAAGTCGACCCGGAAACTGGAGCCCCTGCCGACTTCGGTCCACAGCAATGTCACGTCACCGTCCATCAGGCGCGCCAGGCGGCGACTGATCGTCAATCCCAACCCGGTTCCGCCGTGTCGACGGGTGACCGTCGTGTCGGCCTGACTAAATGCCGCGAACAGCCGCTTCGACTCTTCGCACGTCATACCGGGGCCGGTGTCCTCGACGTCGATAATGAGGCGCTGCTGTCCCGGTGTTTCGTCAACATCCGGTCGCCGCTCAACGCGCACTGTCACCGTGATGCTTCCGCACTGCGTGAACTTGGCCGCATTCCCCACAAGATTCATCAATATCTGCCGCAGGCGCGTCGGATCCGTCATCACTCGATCGGGCACGGGTGTTGCCAGCACCGCGTTGAACGACACTCCCTTGCCAACGGCGCATGGGCGCACGAGGCTTTCGACTTCGGCCACCACACGCACGACCTGGGTCTCGATGCTCTCGATGCTCATCTTCTCCGCCTCGATCTTTGAGAGATCGAGGATGTCGTTGATCACCGTGAGCAGATGCTGACCCGCCTGACGAATGGTGCTGATGTGCTGGACGCGACGCGGCGGCGCCTTCGAGATCTCGCCATCATCGCGCAGAAGATCCGCAAATCCAAGAATCGCCGTGAGTGGCGTACGGATCTCATGACTCATGTTGGCGAGAAAATCGCTCTTCGCGCGGCTCGCGTCATCCGCAGACGCCCGCGACAGCTCGAGTGCGGCGTTCGTCGCCAGCAACTCGCCCGTTCGCTCTGTGACCCGCGCTTCAAGTTCAGCCCGCGAATGCTCAATGCCTCCGAGCGCCGTCGCAAGCGACCGCGAGTACTCGTTGAACGTCGAAGCAAGCAGCCCAAGTTCGTCCCTGCGCGATGCAGGCAGTTGCAGCGCCTGCGAATGCTGCACGACCGAAGCTTTGTACAACTCGCGGGTCATCATCGTCAGCGGACGGACGATGCTCCGATAGAAAAGCAACAGCGTGGCGCCGAATCCGACGACGAGCACGCCGACCAGCGACAGCATGAGCAGCCAGTAAAGGCTCTGGGCCCCAGCGAACGCTCTGCTCTCGGGCATGACCGTCACAATCTTCCATCCCGTTTCAGCCATCGCACGCACGGTCACAATGCACGGCTCACCGAGGAGCGGGTCGTCGGCGGCGTCGAGTTGCCGGGTGATCATCGGATCTTCCGAGTTCGCGATGACACTGACGATGAGCTGCGCCTGCGCTTCATTGATCTGGTAGCTGTCTTCCTCGACGCGCCGAATGATGTCGGCGCTGAACCTGTCCGACTTCTCGGCCCGGGCAATCGCCACGGAGTCGATCGTGCCGAGACCGGAAGCGATCGACGCGAAGCTCGCGTGCTGGCGACCAAACTCGTCTGCCGACAGAAACGACTCGTTGACCTGTCCCTGCGCGTCGGTCCGCGATGTACGAATCAGCTTTTCGTCGGGATATGAGAGAAACACACCTTCACGGTCGACCGCGAACGCGTAGCCCCCGATCTCGCGCGTGGCTTTGCGAAACACCTCATTGAGTCCGGAGAGTTTCACGTCCACAGTCACGACCCCGTAGTAGCGACCGTCGCGATACATCGGCGCGGAGCACGTCACCATCGGCTCCTGCGAGTAGGGGTCAATATATGAACGTGACCAGTACACGTGTTCGGGCGAAACAAAACGTACCGGCACGTACCATTCTTCGTGGTGATAGCCGGGCCCGGCCGGGTCGTTGTAGTCGTCGAAGTATTTGAGCTCACCCGTCGGTTCCCGACCCCAGAAGAAAGAGCGGCGCTCGACGCCCTGCTCGAACACGCACGGTTCGGGCCAGATGCCGCCGCCGGCGATGAACCAGCCGTCACCCACGCCGTCGATCAGCTTGGGAATGACCCGCATGTGCTCCGCAGGATCCTGCGGCAGCGCCTCGCCCATCCGAGCCAGCATCGCGCACAACGTTCTCGCGATGTCGACGCGCCTGTTCAGTTCCTCGCCGATCGATGCGGTCGTGCTGGTGACTTCGCGTTCTGCTTGCTCGCGCAGCCGGGGACTGGCGACGGTCATCATGAGCGCGACCGTGAGCGCCACCATGCCCAGCACGGAGCCGGCAAGCATCAGAGGCACGTGGAACATCAGGCTGCGCCACATCGGAACGCGGCCGCGCGGCGCCGTCGAAGCCTCAGCAGGTCCAACTGTGCGGCCACTCATGCGGCTCCCTGTCCAACCGTTTGACTCTTCCATGACAGCGCTCGTCTGAATCCTCGTCTCGCGCGAGTCGGACGGGAGGTGCACAACAGCTTGCGCCCCCAGATCCATGACTTCGGCGAACCTCTGCGCCGAGGGAGGTGCCAAATCGACTTTCCGCGTGCTCCCGCCGGTACAGCCGTCACAACCCCCACGACTGTGACGCCAAAACGACAAGCATCCCGGCGCCGAAGCGCCTGGGATGCCTGCGTTTTGCGGATCAGACTGGCCGGATCAGACTGGCCGCATCACACTGGACTGTCAGCTCCACGCACCGAGCAGAATCGCAAGATCGCTCGATCCGACAGTGCCGTCGTTATCGAGATCCGCGGGTCCGCCGGCCGATCCCCACGCTCCCAGCAATACACCGAGATCGTTCGCCCCGACGACGCCGTCGCCGTCAAGATCACCGAGCGTCTTCGTCCCGTCACAGCCGCAGTCCTGCTGGTCAGCGAGCGCCACACACCCGCTGTCCCAGCTGTTATTGCAGCAGGATGGATCGAGCGCGCACACTGCTTCGCAGCAGACCTCGTCTGCGCATCCTGGATTCGCGTGAGCCTCGCAGCAGTCGCCCGTCGCTGGACAGGAACCGTTCGGTTCGCACTCTGGGCATGCGGGGAACGTCTCACCAGGCTCGCAGATCGTGTCGCCGCACACAGGGCCGCAGAATCCTCTTTCGCACACCGAGGCCACGAAGTTGACACACGCCTGATCCCAGCCGCTGCTGCAGCAGCTCGGGTCGACCGCACAGACGCTCGTGCAGCAGGGCGCGTTGTTGCAGCCCGAACTCGGATGCACTTCGCAGCAGTCCCCGGCGCCGGGACAGTTGTCGAGCTGGGGGCACTCGGGACACGTTGGCCACGTCTCACCTGCTTCGCAGATCGTGTTGCCGCACACCGGCCCGCAGAATCCCTCCGCGCACACCCTTGAAACAAAGTTGACGCACTGCTGATCCCAGCCGCTTTCGCAGCAGCTTGGATCGACGGCGCACACCGCATCACAGCAGGTTGCGTCAGTGCATCCCGGGCTCGGATGGACTTCACAACAGTCGCCGACGCCCGGGCAATTGACCACTTCGGGACACTCGGGACACGTTGGGAACGTCTCACCTTCTTCGCAGATCGTGTCACCACACACCGGTCCGCACGTGAAGCCGCACGCCGTGTCGACGGCGTTCACACAGAATTGGTCCCAGCCGCTCGTGCAGCAGCTCGGGTCGAACGCGCACACGGCGTTGCAGCAAGAGGCGTCTGTGCAACCGGGGCTCGGATGCACATCGCAACAATCGCCCACACCCGGACAGTTGACGATCTTGGGGCACTCAGGGCACTCCGGCCACGTCTCGCCATCTTCGCAAATGGTGTCTCCGCAGACCGCGGGGCACACACTGCAGAATTTCGAAGCGGCGTCCGCGCACATCTGGTCCCACGCGATCTGACAGCAGGCGGGATCTGAACTGCAGATCGCGTTGCAGCAGCTCTGGTCGTTGCATCCCGGAGTGAAGTTCGCCACGCAGCAGTCGCCTGTCCCCGGACAATCAATACCGAACGCCTGCACCGAAGCGGTCAGCGCCGCCGTTGCAAGCGTCGAAGTCATTCCATATCGAACACGCATGAGTTCTCCTCGTGAAAGTGAATAGGAGGACCATCCTTGCGTGAATAGCGCAGCCCACCGTCTCCAAAACTCGATTCAGTCAATCGCCCTAGCGGACCTGAAGGACCGTGCTTCAAACCGGCTGCACGACAAACCAGTCCTGCAACATCGTCGCGAGCCCGAGGAACGTGAGGAACGAAAAGCTGTCGGTGATCATCGTCAGAAAGATCGTTGAAGCTGTGGCAGGGTCAGCGCCGCAGCGGCGGATCAGCAGTGGCATCGAGGTACCAACGATACAGCCCACCGTCAGCGCCACGGTCATTGCAATCGCGACGACGGCACCGAGTCCCCACGCGTTCGAGCCTGGATGAAGGAAGAGTTCAAGTGCAGCAATGACTCCGCCCATCAGCAGGCCGTTGAACATGCCGTTGACGAAGCCGACAAATCCTTCGCGCATAACGAGCGCCCGAGCCGTGTTGGGGCGGACCTGATCGAGGACGATGCCCCGCAAGGTCACAGCGAGGGACTGCTGGCCGGCGTTGCCGGACTGATTCGCGATCACGGGCATCAGCACTGCCAGAATGGCTATCTGCTCGAGCAGATCCGTGAACTGGTACACGACAATCGCAGCGAGCGAACTCGTAAACAGGTTGACGACGAGCCAGGGCAGCCGACTGCGGAACTTCTCCCGGGCCGTGGAAAACACGGCCTCTTCCTTGCCCGCGCCCACCATCGTCTGCGCATCTTCGGTGCTTTCTTCGCGGATCGAATCGAGCACGTCGTCGACCGTGATGACTCCGAGCAGGCGGTGATCCTCGTCGACAACCGGGAGCGCGAGATAGTCATACTTCTCGAACTCGCGCGCAACCTCATCGCGAGGCACTTCCGGATGGACAGCATCGACGTGGCTTTCACAGAGTTCGAGAATGCGCTGCTCTGGCCGTGCGAGCAGCAGTTCTCGCATGGTCACGCGTCCATTCAGCGTTCCGCGCCAGTCGACGACAAACACAAAGATCCATTCCGACCCTGTCTCCCGCCGCCTGATCGCCTCGACTGCCTCGGCCACCGTCATCGTGTCGCGCACGGCGAGGTAGTCGGTGGTCATCATGCCGCCGGCAGAGCGCTCGTCGTACGTCATCAGGCGCCGCAGCTCGACGGCTTCGACTTTCCCCAGCATGCCCAGGAGGCGATCCCGATCACGGTCCGGCAGCGCCTGCAGCAGGTCGGCTGCATCGTCCGGCTCCATCTGTTCGATCAGCTTGCCGGCGTATGCGGGATCTTCCTCAATGAGGTCCTCAAGCACACTCACCGCGAGCGGCGTCAGCATGTGCGCGAGGGCTTCTGCAGCGCTCGCGACATCCATCTCCGCAAGGACATCGGCCGCCTGCTCTTCATCAAGCAGCTCAAGCGTATCGGCCGCGTCGGGCGCTTCCTGCGCTTCGACCGCCTCAGCGAACACATCCACGTCAATCGAGTGCCGAAGAAGCTCCTCCACACGGCGGTCTTCAGCGGTCGATTCGGTGGGGTGCTCGACGCCGGTCTCGTGGGCGTCCCCAAGCTCGTCGTGGACATCAGGGGCCATTCGCCGACAGTGTACGGCGCGTTGCAATCCGCAACTCGCCACAATGATCGCCATGACTGACGCGCGCAGCATCGTGCATATTCAGGACGCGCTCGATCCGCGCATCGACGACTACCGATCGGTGCGAGATCGTGATGCACGCGGACTCGACGGACGACCCGGTCTATTTGTGGGTGAGACGCGACTCGTCGTCGACCGCATGCTCGCCATTCCAGGTCTGACGAAGTCGGTGTTCGTCGCAGAGCGCCATGCGTCGCAGATGCGCACGGCAATGAACGCAATCGACGCCGCGCCTGCCGGGAACAGCGTTCCTCTGTTTGCGGCGACTGAATCCGTCCTGCAGACGATCGCCGGGTTCAATGTGCACCGCGGCATCCTGGCCATCGGTCATCGCCCGCACGACAGCAGCCTGACGTTGGATGCTGCCATTCCGCGGCGCGAGCGGCTGACCTTGCTGTTGTGCGACGAGGTGACCAATATTGATAATGTGGGCGCGCTTTATCGAAATGCGGCGGCGTTCGGCGTGGACGCAGTTGTGCTCAGCCGGGGTTGCCACGACCACCTCTATCGCAAGTGCATTCGTGTGTCGATGGGTCACGCTATAGCGATGCCGACCGCTCGCTCGATTGACTGGCCGCGGGACATCGCCCGGCTCCGCGACGAGTGGGATCTCACGGTGCTCGGGGCGGCGACCGGGGAAAAGGCCCGCTGCCTTGACGATGTTGCGCGGCCCGAACGGGTCGGCGTGCTCGTGGGCAGCGAGTATGCCGGTCTCTCCCGCGAATCGCTTCGCCACTGTGACGCTCTGGTCCGAATACCGATGGCACCGGGGATCGACAGCTTGAACGTCGCGGTCGCTGCCGCCGTCTGTCTGCATCGTTTCGCCTGCTCACCGCGTATGTAGTTCTTACCGCGGCCGTTGACCGCTCGCTCACGTCACAACACTGCTCCTCGTTTGGCCTATCCTTTGCGACTCTCTGTGCCGCGCCCGCACACCACGCTTCACGACGGTCTTGCGTCGCTTGGCTCCGCCAATGCGGCGTTTTCTGTCGACTTCGTTCACCGCGTTCGCTTCACCCGCGATCTCTGTGACCCGGCAAACTCCACGCTTGCCGACGCACTCGACCCGCACAATCATGGCAAAGGCCCATCGCGACTGCTGATCGTTCTGGACGCGGGAGTCGCCCGGGTCTGGCCTGGCCTCGCAGCGCGCGTCAGCGCGTATGCAGCAGCGCATGCTGATCGCGTGCCGAAGCCCGAAGCTGCCATCGAAGTGCGCGGCGGCGAGGCGACCAAGAACAGCTGGGAGTCGGTGAACACGATCATCGACGCGATTGATGCGCATCGTGTGTGCCGCCAGAGTTTCGTTCTCGCGATCGGCGGCGGTGCGGTGCTCGACGCTGTCGGCTTCGCGGCGGCGATCGGCCACCGAGGTGTACGGCTGGTGCGCGTGCCGACGACATCGCTCGCGCAGGACGATGCGGCGATGGGTGTCAAGAACGGCATCAACCATCGCGGCAAAAAGAACTTCATCGGCGCGTTCGCGCCTCCGTGGGCGGTGCTCAATGATGAACTGTTCCTCAATACGCAGCCGATCGAAGATTTCCGTGCGGGTTTCAGCGAAGCCGTGAAGATCGCGCTGCTGCGCGACCCGGCGTTGTTTGCCAGGTTGGAAGCTGATGCTGATGGGATCCGCGCACGCGATCTCGAGATCGCAATGCCGGTCATCCGCCGCTCAGCCGAGCTGCATCTTCAGCACATCGTTCGCGGGGGCGATCCCTTTGAATTGAAAGAAGCGCGGCCGCTCGACTATGGTCACTGGGCCGCGCATCGGCTTGAGTCGATGACCAGCTTTGCGGTCGGCCACGGTGCAGCAGTCGGAATCGGCGTCGCGCTCGACACCCTCTATTCGGCGCTGGATGGCCGCCTGGAGCAGGCGGAGGCGGATCGGACGCTCCTGCTTCTTGAACGACTCGGGATACCGACATGGCACCCGGCGCTCGAAGATGCCGAAGGACTGCTGCGCGGGCTCGAAGAGTTTCGCGAGCACCTCGGAGGGCGATTGACCATCACGCTGCTGCGGGCGATCGGCGCGTCGGAGGATGCGCATGCACTCGACGGATCGATCGTGCGTGCGGCGATTGATCGTCTTCGCCCATAGCGATCGTGGCGTTCGACGCTGCGATAGGATGCATCTATGCCCGCTCCACCCATCGACCGCACCGCAGTCGTTGATCGCTACTTCATCGAGCACCGTGCGAAGCTGCTGGATCTCGCGTCATATCTCGACCGGGTCGAGCGGGCCGCGCCGCGCGCCGGCGGCGCGTCCGCGCAGACGGACTTTCGCCACCACGCATTCGTGCAGGCCATCGCGATCCTCACTGACGGACGGCCGGAACGGACGCGGCGCGTGCTTGAACTGTTCAGCGATCCCTCGACCGAACCGATCGAGAAGGCGCCCATGAAAGGCGCGACCGGCGCCCATCCGCTGACACTGACACAGTCCGCGAAAACGGGTGGTGCATGACGTACATCGATCCGCACATCCACATGGTCAGCCGGACGACTGATGACTATGAACGCATGCGCATCGCGGGGTGCGTCGCCATCACTGAGCCCGCGTTCTGGGCCGGCTACGACCGCTCGTCACCGCAAGGGTTCTATGACTACTTCCGCCTGCTCACCGAGATGGAGCCGAAGCGCGCGGCGACGTATGGCATCCGACATCACACCTGGCTCTGCATCAATCCGAAAGAAGCTGAAGATCCGGTGTTCGCGCGGGAAGTGATCAAACTCATTCCGCAGTTCCTGGAGCGCGAGAACGTGCTCGGCATCGGCGAGATCGGTCTCAACAAGAACAGCCGCAACGAGCTCACCATCCTGCACGAGCATCTGGAGCTTGCAGCGCAGCACAACCTGATGGTGCTCGTCCACACGCCGCACCTTGAAGACAAGCTCAAAGGGACACGACTGATTCTCGACGCGATCGAAAGCCACTCATCGCTTGATCCAGGCCGCGTGCTCATCGACCACGTCGAAGAGCACACCGTCAAACTGGTTCTTGATCGCGGCTTCTGGGCGGGAATGACGCTGTATCCCGACACGAAGTGCACACCGCAGCGGGCTGCGGACATCATCGAGAACTTTCACGGCGAGCGCCTGTGGATCAACTCGGCCGGCGACTGGGGTCACAGCGATCCGCTCGCCGTGCCGAAGTGCCAGATCGAACTGCGCGGCCGTGGCCATCACGAGGATCTGATTCGCAAAATCAGCTTCGACAACCCGGTCACGTTCCTCTCGCAGTCGGGCAAGTTCCGCGTGTCATGATCGCTTAACGATCGTGTTGAGGCGCCGCGTGCTCTTCCTGCACGTGCCGGCGCAGCGCATCGCCGAAGTTGCGTTCAGGATCGTTCCAGACGCAATGCACGTGATCAGGATTTCCCTGCGTGCAGTCGAACTCGATGACGAATGTCGGCCCGCCGATGCGAAAGTAGTGCGGCTTGTCGACGGCAGGCTCGCCCGCGAACCCGAAGCGGAGGTTCTGCGTCCCTGCGGCTTTGATGCGGCGCAGCGCGTCGGATGCGAGCTCGCCGCGGAGATCGTTCGCGTAACGAACCACAAGTCCCCACAGCTGATCGCGCTGCTCCGCGTTGAGATCCGTCATCGCGATTCCTCCTTGCTGTTCCGGCGACTTCAGCATCGCCTCACGACCCGGGCTCGTGATGCTGTCGCCCGGCACGTTGTCCGCGATCCGCGCCAGCGTCGTCTGCGTCTCGTTGAAGGATCGGCGCAGCGCGAGCGCCAGGTCCTGCTCGGCGCCGAGCGGCCGGGTTCCCTTCAACGGACCCGCGCGGAGTTCGGCAGGGAAGCTTCCGAAGAAAAGCGGCGTGGTCGTCGTCTCGCCGCTGGCCGAGCTGAAATGCAGTCCGATGTGATGGCCTTCAAACCGCCAGCCCCACAGGCCGTCGCCGGGCGTACCGAACATGAGCAGTGCGTAGAGATCCGCGCCATAGGTCGGTTCGCGCTGTTTGCGCGCGACCTCCTCGCCACGATTGATGTCTTCGTTTATGCGGGTTCGCTCGACACGTGCGAGGCCCTGCTTGGACAGAGCTGTTACGAGCAGCGCCATTGCCTTCTCACGCTGCAGCGCCGTCATGTCGCGGAGGAACAGGCCCTCGCGGTCGCCTCGTACGTAGGACCAGTCGGTGCGGCTTGGATGATCAAACGGCCGCAACGCCTTCTTCCGCGCTGATTCGTCCAGCGCTGCGACGAACGACTCCGCCGCGCCTTCCATCGCTGCGGCACCCGCCTCGCGCGCCGCCCGTTCGTCTTGCGTGATCACCGGCGCGTCATGGGCGGGCAACGAAGGCGGATCCGAGCCCAGCAAGAGTACGTACAGAAGCAGCGTGCGCATTCGCCCATTATTATCACCTCTCGGCCGCGGTGGGTCCCGCGAATCGCTCGGTATCCTTTCATCTATGTCTCGCCCGCTGATCGGCGTCAATCCCAATGTCGTCACGCTGGAAGAAGGCCGCAATGTGGTGCAGGTCAATCTTCAGTATCTCTCGATGATCGAACGCGCCGGCGGCGCTGCGGTCGTCCTCACTCCGGATCCCGCTTTGGCCGACGACTATGTCAGTCGGCTTGACGGATTTGTCCTGAGCGGCGGCAACGACATCGATGTGCGAATGTTCGGCCAGGAACTGCATCCGACATCGGAGGTCATGGACCCGCGCCGGCAGATCTTCGACTTCGCGCTGCTGAAGGCGCTCGATCGTCGACCCGAAACGCCGACACTTGGCATCTGTCTGGGTATGCAGGAAATGGGCGTGAACGGCGGCTGCCGGTTGATTCAGCACATTCATGATGAGATCGCAGATGGAGAGCGGCATGGCGCCGATCGCCTTCACCCGGTGGACGGAGAGTTCGGTGCGGGGCCCGTGCGCAGCTGGCATCACCAGGCGCTCGGAACGGCCGGACGTTTCGCCGTCGTCGCCATGAGCGATGACGGTGTGATCGAAGGGATCCGTGATCCGCAGCGGCCGTTTTACGTGGGAGTGCAGTGGCATCCCGAACGGACGGAGAACGAAGTGCTCGGACTCCAAGTCGTGCGCCGACTCGTGAAGGCTGCCGCAACGCGATGACGCAGCCAGTCATCGCGTACTGCACCAACGTGCACGCCGGCGCGAACCTCGCGCAGATGGAGCAGAATCTCGCTGTGCATGCCGCCAAGGTCCGTGCACTGGTCGCGCCCGACGCGCCGCTGCCGATCGGGCTCTGGCTTTCCGCTGCGGCAGCCGCGGAACTTACGTCCGCTGAGAACACCCGCAGGCTGCGCGACCGCATCGAGGCGCTGGGTCTCGCGGTCGTCACGCTCAACGGATTTCCGTTCAGCGACTTTCACCAGAGCGTCGTGAAGCACAGGGTCTACGAGCCGCATTGGGCAGACTCGGCGCGCCGTGCATTCACGATCCAGCTCGCAAACATCCTGGTGGACCTGCTGCCCGATGGCGTGCGCGACGCGTCCATCTCGACACTGCCGATCGGATGGCGCGCGACCTTCAGCGATGATCCGGGCGGTCTTCAAGTGGCGGCGGCGCAGCTTGAAGCCGTCGCGTCTCATCTGCACATGATCGAGATGGAGCGCGGCGTGCTGCTGCACGTGGACCTGGAACCGGAGCCCGGGTGCGTGCTCGACCGCGCGCAGCACGTCGTCGACTTCTTCGACCGCTGGTTCGGCTCCGCGTCTCACGTGCGCCGGCATATCGGTGTGTGTCACGACATCTGCCACAGCGCGGTGATGTTCGAGGATCAGACCACGGCGCTCGATCTCTATCGCGACGCGGCGATTCGCGTGGGCAAGGTGCAGGTGTCCAGCGCCGTCGAGTCGGATGGCGCCGCTTCAGGGCTGGCGCTCTTCGACGAAGAGCGGTACCTGCATCAGACGTGCGTCCGCATGGCGGGCGGAAATGTCCGCTTTTTTGAGGATCTCGGCCTCGCTCTGGAGCAGCGGCTGCCGGGAACGCACCGCACGCACTTTCACGTTCCGATTTTTCTTTCGTCGATTGACAAGCTGCGCACGACGCAAATCGAGATCGGTCGCTGCCTTCGTGCGCTGCGCGCTGAACATGCAGTGCCGGTCCTCGAAATAGAAACGTACGCGTGGTCGGTACTGCCCGCGACTATGCGACCCGCGTCGCTTGCGGACGGCATCGCGCGCGAAGTCCGCTGGCTTCAGGAGCAATGTGCGTGCATGTGAGCGCGCGGAGTTTCAGAGCACGCATCGGCGCATACGCGGAGCTCGCGCGCGTGTCGAACGTGCCGACCGTTGCCAGCAGTGCGCTCGCCGGGATGGCGATCGGCGCTTTCAGCCAGGGCGACATGCGGCTCCTGAGTGACTGGCGGTCGGCGCTCCCGGTCGTCGCCGCATGCTGCGCTTTCTACATCGCCGGCATGGCGCTGAACGATCTGATGGATCGACACATTGATGCGCGCGAACGACCGCGCCGCCCGATTCCGTCCGGGCGCATTTCGCCCGAAGGCGCCGCAGCATTCGCGAGCATCCTTGTGGTCGGTGGCTTGTGGCTGTTGAGCTTCGGCGCGATGGAGCGTCTCATTGCAGGCATCGCGCTCGTTGGCTGCATCGTGCTATACAACGTTTTGCACACACGAACGCGGCTCTCGGTGCTCGTCATGGGACTCTGCCGCGCGCTCGTGTACGTCACCGCCGCATTGTCATTCGGCCCTCTGCCGCAAGTGTTTCCCGTCGTTGTGTGCGGGCTGATTCTGCTTCTCTATGTCGCCGCGTTCAGCATGATTGCGCGGCACGAAGCGGCTGCCGCGCCAAGGGACACGTGCGGACGCTGCGGCTATCCGGTGGAACATCGTTCCGGTGTGTGTCCCGAGTGCGGCGCGGCGCGGGAAGCGCCGACAGGCCTGCAGCACGGGTTGACGCGGAGCATGGCATGGGCGAAGCCGTATCTGCTGCTCGTGCTGCTGCTCGCCGCTGCAGTTGCTCTGCCGTTTTCATTCCCGCTCCATCGGGCGCGCACCGGTGAAGAGATTGTGCTCGTCGTGCTCTTGTGTCTTGTTGTGAGCTTCATGGCAGGATGGCTGAACGCGGCGGCGAAGCAGTTGGCGCACGATCCGCCGCGCATCGGAGCTGCCGTCACGATGTGGATCGCGGCGATCAGTCTGTTCGACGGTTACATTGCGATTCTTGCGGGTTCGGCCGCCATCGGCCTGGCGTCCGTCGCGTGCTTCGCGCTCACGCGGATCGCACAGCGTTTCATCGCCGGCACCTGAGATCTTCTTCGTGCGCCCAGTAGCAGTGCTCAACATCGTCGGGCTTTCACCGTCGCTCATCGGCGACGCCACACCCCGGCTGCGCGCATTTGCGAAGGATGCAGGCGGAGTCCGACTGCTGCGACCACCGCTTCCAGCGGTCACATGCACGGCCCAGTCAAGCATGCTCACCGGGCTCGACGTATCCGGACACGGTGTTGTAGCGAACGGCTGGTTCAATCGCGAACTGCAGGAGGTGCAGTTCTGGAAACAGTCAAACCAGCTCGTGCATGGCGAGAAAGTCTGGGATGCCGCGCGCAGGCTCGACGCTTCCTTCACCTGCGCAAATCTGTTCTGGTGGTTCAACATGTACTCGAGTGCTGATGTCTCTGTGACACCGCGCCCGATGTATCGCTCCGACGGACGCAAGATTCCTGACTGCTACGCGCACCCCGCATCGTTACGCGACGAGCTGCAGCGCGAGCTCGGTCCGTTTCCGCTCTTTCACTTCTGGGGCCCGGGAGCGGACATTCGCTCGACCGACTGGATCGCCGCCGCGACCATGCGAACGTACGAGCGGATGAAGCCGACGTTGACGCTGACCTATTTGCCGCATCTTGACTACCCGCTGCAGAAACTCGGCCCAGCGCATCCTGACATGCGCCGACACCTCCGCGAGATCGATCGCGTGTTCGCTTCGCTGCATGACTTCTTTCGTGAGCGCGATGTACGCGTCATCGTTGTAAGCGAGTACGGCATCGTTCCCGTGCACGGTGCCATCGAGCCAAACCGCGTGCTGCGGAGTGCCAGCCTCCTTGCCGTGCGCGAAGAGCGCGGCGGCGAACTGCTTGACGCAGGCGCGAGCGAGGCGTTCGCTGTCTGCGATCACCAGCTCGCGCACGTGTATGTACGCCAGCCTGGTCGCGTGTCCGAGGTCGCCGCAATCTGCGCAGCGATTCCAGGCGTTACGCGGGTGCTGGATCGCACTGCGCAGCGCGAGCTTGGCATCGAGCATGCGCGCGGTGGCGAGCTGGTGCTCGAAAGCGCGAGCGATCGATGGTTCGCGTATCCGTACTGGACGCAAGGGCGCGAGCCGGATTTCGCGCGCTGCGTCGACATCCATCGCAAACCGGGCTACGACCCGTGCGAGCTTTTCATCGATCCCGCGATGCCGTTGCCAAAGCTGCAGATCGCATGGCGGCTGTTCAAGCGGTCGCTTGGATTTCGCACGCTGCTTGATGTAATTCCTCTTGACCCGTCGCTCGTGCAAGGGTCGCATGGACGCGTGGAACAGCCGCGCGGATTTGAGCCCGTCATCTTCGGCGAGGGACTCGACGCGTTTGATCCGCCCCATTCGCATTTGCTTCCTATGGCGAGCGTGCGCGACGCAATGCTGACTGCCCTGCGCTCGTAGGATCCCCAACGACGATGCGAGTGTTCTGGCTCATTCTCGCGCTGCTGATCGGGGCTGGTGCCGCCCTGTGGATACTGGAAGCGCCGGCACCGAGTGTGACAATCGATCCAGCGCCTGAACCGGAGCTCGTTCCCGCGCCACAACCCCAGCCGCAGCCTGCGCGCGATGTGCCGGCTCCACTGAAGGCGCCGAGCGTGCGGATCGAGGAACGGTTCGAGATTGCCGGGCGGGGAACGCACAATGATCCGTACCGCATCAGCTGGCCGCTGCTTGCGTCGGCGCAGGAGACGATCGACGCCGAACACGACAAGCTGGATGCGCCGCACTGGATCGTTCCGCTTGACGGATCCTGGGTGGAGCTCGCGGGCTACCTCGCGCCCTCGACCGCGCTCATCGAAACACGCGAGCTGCTGGTCACGATGAACAGGTGGGATGGCTGCTGCATCGGCCTGCCGCCAACACCGTTTGACTCACTCGAGGTGAAACTCATGGAGCCAGTTGAGTTCCAAGGGAAGCATCTCATCCGGTTCGGCATCGTGCGCGGCCAGCTGCGCATCGAGCCGTTCGCCGTCGGCGGATTCCTGATCGGACTGTTCCGCCTAGACAACGCGACCATCACGACGCAGCAACAATGACGACGTCCGCGCGGCGCTGCTGTACGCTCCGCTCATGCGTCTCACAGCACTTTCAGCGGTCGTTTTCGTCGCCACTGGCTCGCTCCTGCATGCGGCGGAAACCGTTCCGTTTTCGTTCGAGCAGGCGCTGGTCATCGGGCAGATCGGCCGAACGGCGCGGTCGCCGATCCGTTTCGATGCTGTCGAGCATCAGATTGTCTTGGGCACGTTCTCGACTCCGGAGATCGGCGGCTCGATTACCGCGCCGGACGGAACGGTCCGATCCTGGGAACAGATCACCGCGAAAGAAGGGCGCCTTGAAACTGCGGCGCGCGGGAGCAGCTATGCATATGCGACGTTTGAAAGTGACGCCGATCGAACTGTGCTTCTCGAGGCGAGCGGTCACTCGCTCGTGTATGTGAACGGGTCGCCGCGCGTCGGCGATCCCTACAACTACGGCTTCGTGCGCGTTCCCGTTCCCCTTCGCAAGGGGACGAATGAGTTTGTGTTCGTGTGCGGGCGCGGCAGTCTGCGCGCGAACCTGCTGCCGTGTCCATCGGAGCGTCCGTACTTCGCGGCGGCGGACGACACGCTGCCGGACCTCGTCGCTGGCACGATCGCTGGCAGTGTCATGGGCCTCGTCGTCGTCAATCCCACCGACGCAGTGCTTCGTGATGCAGCGATCAGGATCAGCGGCGCCGACGGCATCGTCGTCACCACGCCGCTGCCGGCTCTGCCTCCCTTTGCCCTGCACAAGGCCGTCGCAGACCTCGCGCCGGCAACCGCGCTCGAAAGCGGCACAACGGTCGTCGAAGCCGTGCTGACCGTCGGCGGCCGTTCCGTGGCGCAGCGTTCGATCGAGCTTCGGGTCGTGGACCCCAGAGCCCGCCGAAACATTACGTTCCGCAGCGAAATCGACGGCAGTGTGCAGTACTACGCCGCTGTCCCGTCCACTGGAGACGAGGACGCCGTTCCCGGTCTGGTGCTGTCCCTGCACGGCGCAAGCGTGGAGGCGCACGGCCAGGCCGCGGCCTATCAGCCGAAGTCGTTTGCTGTGATCGCCTGCCCGACAAATCGCCGCGCGTACGGATTCGATTGGGAAGACTGGGGGCGCTGGGACGCGATGGAAGTGCTCGCAGACGCTCGGGAGCGGTTTCACACCGATCCACTGCGACAGTGGCTCACGGGTCACTCTATGGGTGGTCATGGAACGTGGCAGATCGGCGCACACTTCGCTGATGAATTCGCGGCGATCGCGCCAAGTGCCGGATGGATTTCGTTCGCGAGCTACGGCGGTGTGCAGCTCAACTCTGAAGGAGTCGAGGGAATGTTCGCGCGGGCGTCGAGCGCGAGCGACACGCTTGCACTGGCGCGAAACTATGGACGACTCGGCGTCTACATCCTGCACGGCGACATGGATGACAATGTTCCGGTGACGCAGGCTCGCGCTATGCGCGCGGTGCTTGGCGGATCGGACGGCAGCTTTCATAGCGACTTTTCGTATTACGAGCGCCGCGGCGCCGGCCACTGGTGGGGCGCGGAGTGCGTCGACTGGCCGCCGCTGATGCGATTCTTTGAGGAGCGGTCACGCACGGAAACCGCTGCGATTGATCGCATCGACTTTGTGACGGCGGCACCCAGCGTCGCGGCACGCTGCGATTGGCTGACGATCGATCAGCAGACAGAACCGATGCGCACGAGCACGGTGACGCTCATGCTCGACCGCGCGAAGCGAACGGTCGCGGGAACGACCGGCAACGTGGCGAGGCTCAAGCTGGCACCGCCTCTCGACGCGGGGTCCATCTCCATCACACTCGACGACACCACTGTCGAGACATCCTTGGACCAGTCGACACCGCTATGGCTCGAACGAGACGGCAGCACGTGGCGCATGAGCGCGGTGCCGGATCCAGCGACAAAGTGTGCGGACCGATCGGGTCCCTTCAAGGATGCGTTTCGCCGCCGCGCGATGTTCGTCTACGGCACCGCCGGCGACCCTGCGATGGACGTCCTATTGCTCGAGAAGGCGCGATACGACGCGGAGACGTTCTGGTACCGCGGCAACGGTGGCTTCGAGATCGTCGCGGACACGGACTTTGATCCGGCGGACGAGCCTGACCGCAACGTGATTCTGTACGGCAACGCTCAGACGAATGCAGCCTGGGCGGCGCTGCTTGGGCAGTGTCCGGTGCTCGTCAAGGACGGTCTGGCCAGAGTTGGCGAGCGCGAGTTTGACGGCAACGACCTCGCGTGCACGTTCGTGTACCCGCGCCCGGGCTCGCGGTCGGCGTCGGTCGGCGTCGTCGCTAGTACCGGTCCTGCCGGGGCGCGGCTGACCACGCGGCTCCCCTATTTCGTGTCGGGTGTGGGGTATCCGGATCTGACGATCCTGGCGGCCGACACGCTTCTCTCAGGCGTCGGGGGCATTCGGCTTGCGGGGTTCTTCGGGAACGACTGGTCGGTCGACCGCGGGGTCTGGACCGACTCGCCGACACCGTAAGTCACAGCTCGACGCCTGTCGCGCCGACAGTGCCCCGTATGATGGCCGGCGTGAGTGGTCTTCGAATCGGTCCATTGCTGCTGGAAACGCCGCTTCTGCTCGCGCCGATTGCGGGACATTGCGATCTGCCCTTCCGGATTCTGTGTCGCGAAGAAGGAGGGGTCGGGCTCGCAAGCACCGATCTCCTCAACAGCCGCGCGATTCTGAAGGCGTCGCAGCGCACATTCGACCTCGCATCGACAAACGGGCTGGACCAGCCGTGCGGAATGCAGCTGTACGGCAACAGCGACGACCCCCTCCCCGAGGCCGCGATGTGGGCCATCGATCATGGTGCGTGCCTGATCGATATCAATATGGGATGCCCGGTCGACAAGGTCGCCAAGAAAAATGGCGGCTCGCTCCTGCTGTGTGATCCGCAGTCGACGGTGCGGCTGACCGAGCGGATCGTGCGAGCCGTCGAGCGGCATTCCAACGGACGAATCCCTGTCACCGCCAAGCTTCGACTGGGCTGGGATGGAGACCACCGAGTCGCTCCCTCGCTGGCGCGGTCATTGGAAGATGTTGGAATTGCAGCAGTAACGGTGCACGGCCGGTACACGGTTCAGATGTTCAGCGGTCGGGCTGACTGGGATGCGATCGGCGAAGTAGTCGCCGCAGTCCGTAGGATCCCCGTCATCGGAAACGGTGATGTCCTGGAGCCGGGAGACGTGGCGGAGCTGATGAAGCGTTCCGGCTGTTCCGGCGTGATGATCGGCCGTGGTGCTCTTCGCACGCCCTGGATTTTTCGACGGGCATGGGATCTGCTCCGGACGGGCACGGCGAGTCCCGAGCCGTCCGTGTTGGACAAACTCCGAACCATCCGCCGACACATCGACTTGCTCGATCGTTATCAGACTTCAAAGCACGCAATCCTCTGCATGCAGAAGCGAATCTCGTGGTACGGCAAGACGCTCGGCCACGCGCATCATTTAAAGGATGCGATCCGGACGGCGGCGACTTTGGCCGAGATGCGGACCACCATCGATCGCTGGATGCTTCCTGAGTTCGGCTCGGTTGCGTCGATGCCCCGAACGTCCGCGCGCGACCCGTCAGCCGAAAGTTGCGAAGAGGTTACCACGAGCTAACAGCCTTTGCCTCGAGGCCTTCGCGCACCCAGTTCTCGGAACCGGGCATTTGACTCATGTTCATGATTCAGTCAAGTGAGATGGGACAAAGCGGACAGTTTTGCTTGCGACCCCTCGACGGCTGTGATACCTTCGGCTTGGGAAAAGGGCGGCGCTCAAGCGCACCGCCGAAATTCGTTCGCATTCCTTGGGAGGGAATGTGGGCGGACCTCATCGGAGGAAGGGGTCACTATGGCTGCCGATCAGAGACTATTTACTGCTATCGTGTGTGGCTGTGCGCTCGCTACGTTCGTCTCGACGAACGCAACCGCGGACACCACTGTTCTGCCGAATCTGACGATGCATTTCGGCGTCGCCGGTTCGGTCTACGAGTACAACGCGGCTGACATGGGATCAGCATGGTCGAACGGCAACAGCACGTTCGGCTATGCGGGAACCATTTCAAATTCGCTCAACAACCCCGGCTTTTCACTCAGCTGGAGTTTGCTCGTCAACCCGGATCCGTTCATCGTCGGCAACTTGGTCGTGACTAACACGAGCAATGCCACGCAGACGTTCTTCCTGGACGTGTCTCTGCCAATCGGCACAGCTCTCGCGAGCTCGCTGGTCGGCGGGTCCGTTACTGGAACCGTCACGGATCTCACGGGAAACGGCGCAACCCTGTCTGCAGTGGGCGCTGGCGACTCGATCTACGAGGCGCTTACCGACGTGAACCCGGATTTCACCGGTGGTAACTTGGCTGGACAGCTTCTGACCGGTGCTTCGGCAACGGCAGGTGCCTTCCAGAGCGCGACGATCGGTCCGGCTGAATTCGGCGGTCCGGCGATTCCGTCCATGGCCTTTGGCCCTGTGACGACCAACATCGCCATCCGACTCGCGTTCACGCTGACCGCCGGAGATTCGGCGTCATTCACGAGCCTGTTCGTCGTGGTGCCCGCACCAGCTGGTGCGTTGGCGTTCGCGGCCTTCGGGTTGGTGGGTGCTGGCCGTCGCCGTCGGAACTGAGTATGGACGAGCCCTCGGGAATGCCGCGTGACTTCGGTCCTCGCGGTGTCTCGAAGGCTCGAGGATGACATCAGGTAGTTCGGTTGGTCGGTAACCCCCCGCGACGAACAGCGCCGGGACCGACCAACCGACACCGCCGAGTGACATCGCTCATTGACAACAACACTGCCGGGCGTGGGAAGTTTCCGCCGAGGCAGCTACAAAGGTCTGGCTGAGGTTCGACCCTCGGGAAAAGGGTTGAATAGAAAAGAGAGAGGCGACGGCGTTTGCCGTCGACTTCAAGAGAAGGATTTGAGGGAGGGTTTTACTTATGCTCCGTCTTGGTGTCCGCAAATTTACCGCCTCCGCAGCGATTGCTTTCGCTGCGGCCGCCACCATGTCTGCTCTGGCCGACGGCCCCGCTGTGACGCTCGACGTCGTAGCGGACGGCAACGCCCAGAACCAGGCTCTCGTAGGTTCCGCGACGAACCTCCCCCACGTCTTCAACTACTCCGGCAACTTGCTGGATGGTGGCGGCGCGTGGGTGGTCAGCTGGAACTTCAACGCCTCTAACAACTCGAATGGCGGAACGCAGGCTTTCACGGCCGGCAACTACGTCATTCAGAATCTGTCTGCTCAAGCGATCGAGTTTGAGCTGACGGTGATGCTCCCAACCGCCCTCCTCGGCAGCACCGTGTACGGTGGCTCCGTCAGCGGTGGCCTCACCACCACCGGCCCGGGCGGAATCAGCAACCTCAACGGCCTCCCGGCGTGGGTTGGCTCGAGCGGTGCATCGACGATTGCGACGCTGTTCAACTTCCCGTGGGGCGAGACCCGTCCCGACGCTGGAAGCAGCTCGCTCGGGTTCGAGTGGTTCGGCAACCCAATTCCGAGCCTCGCTGGCCCGGACTTGGGAAGCGACCTCTCGATCAAGCTTCAGTTTGTGCTTGAAGCGAACTCGTCTGCGTCATTCACGAGCGTGTTCGTCGCTCAGATCCCGGCCCCAGGCGCGATGGCGTTGCTTGGTCTCGCGGGTCTGACCGGCATCAGCCGTCGACGACGCGCCTGATCGGCGAAAGCAGCCGTGGCTGAACGCGGTCTCGCTCGACTCTCCGCAACACTCGTTGCGGAAACCCGGCGAACCACGCAAAGCCACTCTCCCCAAACCTAGAGAGCCACGACTGGACGGCCAGTCGTGGCTTCTTTCTTTTATCCCTGACTCTTATCCCTGATGTGTTTCCTCTGCATCCACTCGCCGCAACGCCATCGCGCAGCGCCGCGAAGGGGCAAAGGACTCGGTATCATTTCGCCCCCGACCAAGCAACCCCTGCTTGGCTGGCGCGACAGGCCGCTGACGGGCAAACATCAACCGCGCTCTCGAAAGGTCCATCTGTGGCAACCGCGTTCCGCTGCTCAATAGTCACCCCGAGTGAGGCCGTTCTGTCCGCTGATGCCACCTACGTCACCTTCGAGGCGTGGGACGGCCAGCGGGGTGTGATGAGCGGCGCCAGCCCGTTTCTGACGACGCTCGGCGTCGGGTCGGCGCGCGTCGACCTTGCAGACGGAACATCGGCCTCATACTTGGTGGACATCGGCTTCGCGCAGATGCAGGGCAGTGAGCTCACGCTGCTCAGTGACTTTGCGGCTGACGTCAACACGTTGTCGCGGGCTGCAGCCGAGCGCGAGTACGCAGAAGCCCGCGCGACGGCCGTCGAACCGGGACACACGTCCGCTCTGGAACGTGAACGCGTCGAACGAATGCAGAAACTCGCCGCCGCCAAGATTGCACTTGCCGTCCGCTGACCCAGCGAGCGTTGCCACAAAAACTATCCGACTCGCAGGACGCAGGTGTGGTAGCTTCCGAGCATGGTTTCGACCGCCGAAGAGGCTCTCTCGCACGCAGACGCATTCGCGCACGAAACCGGCGACGAGTCTGCGGCCTGCGCCGACTTCCCACTGGAGCAGCGTCTTGAGGTGCTCCTCCTGACGGCGGACCGCCCGCTGGCTGAATCTCGCCTCATCGAGTTGCTCGGTCTGATGCCACCTCCTGCTGCCGCGCCGCTAAAGCGGAAGCGGTCGAAGGCTCCGCCAACCACAGCTGCCGCATCTGACGCCGGCGATGCCCCCGAAGCGGATCCCGAGCCGCCGGCGGACGACGCCGCAACCGTCCGGCATCGCAAGCAGGCGATTGCGAAGCTGACCGATTTGATCGCCAGGCTGAATGCGGCGTACGAGGCGACAGGGCGCGCGTTCCGAATCGAGGCGATCTCGGCGGGCTACCAGGTGCTCACGCTGCCGGCGTTCGGCCCGCTGCTCGCGCGGCTGCGTGGCGACCGCCATCAGTCGAAGCTCAGCCAGGCGGCGCTTGAGACCCTCGCGATCATCGCGTACCGACAGCCCATCCTGCGCGCAGACCTCGAATCCATCCGCGGTGTTGCCTGCGGCGAAGTGCTGAAGAGCCTGATGGACCGGCGCCTCGTCCGCATCGTCGGCCGCGCCGAGGAAGTGGGACGCCCGATGCTTTACGGAACCACGCGAGAGTTCCTTCGGGTGTTCGGACTCGCGACGACGAATGAGCTGCCGCAGGCCCGCGAACTCAAGTCGTGATGCGCCGCGCTGTGGCACCCCCTTACACTGACGTTCACGATCGATTGACACCGGATCACTCCATGACATTTGCCAATACCCCCGCTAGCAATCCTGCCGCCCCGAGCCAACCCGCCGAGAACCCTTCCGCAGAATTGGGGCTCGCCGACACACTCAGGGCGAAGACGCACGATCTGCATGTTGCTGCGGAACACCATCCGTTTCAGCAGCGGCTTCTCCGCGGCGGCATGACGACATCTGAACTCGCCGGGTTCATCAACGAGATGATGCACGTCCAACTGGCGCTCGAGTCCGCCCTGCGGTCGACGAGCAATGCGAGCGTGCGGACGCTCGTCCGTGAGTGGCACGTCCGGAGCCATCTTTCGAAACACGACGTGCTCGCGCTTGGCGGCACTCCTTCCCCCGCGCCGAACCACGCTGCGACAAAGAAGTTCTGTGACGTCATTGGTAACGCCGCGGAGCGTGATCCCACGGCGCTCGTCGGGATCCTGTACGTCCTCGAGGGCGCCACCAACGGCAACGTGTACGTGGGTAAAGCGCTTGAGAAGCACTTGAATCTGGCCCCCGGCACCGCGACCCGCTCATTCGATCCGCACGGCGCCGACCAGCGCCCGCGCTGGATGGCGTTCCGGTCCGAGCTCAATGGACTGGCACTGGACCAGACCACGACTGCCCATGTCGTTGAGGCGGCGCGCGCAACCTTCCAAGCCGTCTATGACATTTCGGAAGCGATGAATCGCCCCGCTGCGCCGACCACGTGACCCGTTCGCTCAATCAGAGGCCGGCACGCCGTTGATCGCGAGCCCCGCGTTTCGATAGCGGGGGTCGAGACTCACTTCGCGCACCACCCGGCGCGCGAGCCATTCCGGCATGGCAATGGGAGCGTCTTTCGCCGGCAGTTCGACTTCGAGCATGACGAGCGCCAGCGTTCGGAATTCATCGAGCTCCCAGAGCAGTCCGTTCACTTCCATGCGAAGCCGCGTTTTGGTGATGCGGCGGCCTTGGGTCATCGGCCACCATTCTGCGAACTGCCTGTCGTCGATCGACCGTTCCAGTTCCTCCCGAACGATGCCGATCCCCCGTTTCACCGTGTGCTTGCACACAACGCTGCCGTCGCTGCGCCGAATGCGCCGGACCCGCCCTTCGGGAAATCCCTTCGCATGGACATGCCCATCCGGATCCGGCAAATAGCCCTGCTCGATCTCCCACCGTTCCGCCTTTCCGAGCGTGTCCGATGGAATGTCGGGCATCCCGGACAGGAGCCACACTCGCTCGATTTCAATGCCGTCCGTCAATGCGCGGCCATCCGCGGCGCCACGCGCTCTCGCGTCGATACCCAGCGGGCAACGAGCAGCGCCAGCACCTGCTTTAGATTGAGATGGCGACGGATCTGCTCGTCAGCGTCGGCGATCACGTCCGCGACTCCGCTCCACGACTCCGCCTCTTCCGCGTCGTTCGAATCCGTCGCACGCCGAAGCTCGTCGCGCACGATGCGACCAAGCACACCAAACAGGAGTCGCGTGCCGAGTCGATTCGCGGCTTCTTTGCTGGCGCGGCTGTTTTCCTTGAGGGCAGACTCAGCGCATTCGCCGATCAGCTCCGCCATGCGGTCACTGAGCGAAGGAATGAATATGCCCCGCGACAGATCCGCGATCGGTTTCGCAAGCTCGCGCGCCCACTCCGCGACGCCATACTTCGCGGCGATGACCGCGAGTCCGGGCGACCCTTCCGCAAAGCGCTCGATCCACCGCCGCGCGTCGGCGTCTACCGCAAGGTTCGACGACGCAAGCCACGTCTGCATCGCCTGATCGTCGAGCGGAGCGAAGGCCACGCGCTGGCATCGACTGCGGATGGTCGGGAGCAGGCGGTCTTCGCGTGTCGTCACCAGAATGATCACGGTTCCTGCCGGCGGTTCTTCCAGCGTCTTGAGCAGTGCGTTCTGTCCAACGGAATCGAGCAGCTCCGCCTCATCGATGATGAAGACCTTCCCGTGGCCGAGATACGGCGTCTTCCACACTGGTCCGTCAAAGGTCTTGCCGTCGACGGTCCCGCCGAGCATCAATTCGCGAAGCAGGTCCACCGGAATGTTCGTCTGCTTCTTGTCACGGAGGGATGCGATCACTGAGTCCTCGGCACGTTCCTTCCGGATGATGTGCAGATCGGGATGCGATCCGGCAGCTATCAGATTGTCGACATTGGTGCCGCGCGGCGGCGCGAATCCGGCGATGTGCTCAGCGGTCGTCGCCGGATCCAGCAGCAGCCGCGCGAACTCGATCGCGGTCGTGCACTTCCCGACGCCGAACGGCCCGTGAAAGATCCACGCATGATGGACGTGTCGGCCCGCCGTCGCGCGCGTCAGTGCCGACACCGCTCGTGACTGTCCGAGGATGCGTCGCTCACCACTGTCCGTCGCCGGCGCGAGGGGCGCACTCATTTGGGAATCTCGACCAGACGGCAACCTTGAGGGCGCGTCTTGACGCCTGGCTTCTTCGGATCATCGCCCGGATTCTCGGGGATGAGCACCTCCCCGCCGTTGACCAAGTTGCGCGGAAATTTCTTCATGAGGATTTCGACCTCCGGTGCGAAGAGTGTGCTCTTGGAGTCGTAGGCGGTGTGGTCGAAGTGGCCGACGGTCACGACGCTCGTGCCGGTGTTGTCGTCATGATGCACCCAGGCTTCGAAGCCCTTCGCGCGAAGTTCCTTGCAGTACCGCTCGGCCGAAGCGCGGATCTCGGTGCGACTGAGCGTCTTCTCACCGAACGTGCTCCACGCCGCCACTTGGAGGCTGTACAGCGGGTGGACGTCGGGAAAGTGTTCACGAAGCTTCCGAACATCGAACGGCCCAGGTGGTCGCGTGTCGGTCGTTGTTCTCGTGAGCATCACAGACGGAAACGCCCGCTGACCGTCGACGATGATCTGCTTGACTTCCTTGAGCTTCGCCTGCGCCGCTGCGTCGGTCGGGCCGGTGAACGCTCCCACCAAGAGCACCGATCCCTGCGGCACGCGGCGCACAAACGCCTCGCGGAGCTGAGGCACGCGCGCGGCGATTTGATCCCGCGCTGCGATCGCCGACTGGGCATGGTTGTCGCCGACGAACGTCATCAAAAGCACGGACCACGTCGGCCCGTCCTCGATCGTTGCCGTGCTTTCCGACGCTGCGTCGGGTGCGGACCCGGGCCGCGCTCCGGCCGGGTTCTTGCCGGGCAGCGGCTTGGGCGCGATCACTTCATCGCCGGGCTCCCACAGCTCGGGATTGCGGTCGGCCGGGGGTTGCTTTGGCGGTGCCGGCTTGGCCGGCTTCGCAGGCCTTGATGGCAGTGACGGGAACTGCGCGCTCGCCGAGCCTGCCACAAAGAGGTGCGTCGCCGTCCAAATGGACAGCCAGACAGACAGCGCTGATAAGACAGCGGGCTGTCGGCGGGAAATCCGGGTATTACCAGCCATCGAAAACCAGTCGTTCACGTCGTACTCCTGCTCGCCATCCCCTGTCGATGCGCCTTTGCAAGTGGCCCAATCGCCAACGGTTATGGCCACAAAGCCGTTGTGTTCAAACTTCAAAGGGGAATGCGGGGATCCGCCGATCACTACGCCGGGCAATTCAAGGCAGGACGCCGGGGAACGCTTGCGAACAAGCGGTTTCCTCGCCCACTCGTCGGTCGCCAGGACGGTTGCAGAGTTTCTTTTCGAGCCGCCGCGGCATTCTACGATGCGCGCTGCGGTGGAGTATCGCTCCATGCCTGACATCGGCAATATCGGTAGTTCCTCGGGGTTCAGTGGTCTCAGCGCCGTAAGCCGCTCGGTCACTGATTCGGTTACCAGAAATGCAACGGCCACTGTCGAGGAACAATCGTCGCGCTCCGACACGAGAGATCGCGTCGAAGTCTCAGATCACGCCCGCTACCTCGCCACACTTCGCTCGATGCCGCCGATCCGCGCCGACAAGGTTGCGCAGATCAAGGCTCAGGTCGAGGATGGCACGTACGAGACGGACGAAAAGCTGGCTGTCGCCATTGATCGGCTGCTTGCCGAACACTGGGACGACCTGAGCGCCAGCTCGTAATCAGGAACGCTGTCGGAGTCGAATGAACGCGGTGGATCACAAGTCCGCCGCGTTCACTTTTTTGGAAGCCAGACTCGACTTCAGCCCCGGACTCAACCGCGCCTCTGCACTCAGCACGGCTCCGTCGACGCCATAGAAGTAGACCTTGAGCACGAGTGCCGCAGATCGCAAGTCCGTCGGCCAGTCGGGCGCGAGCGCAAAGCGATACGTCGCCGTGACCTGGTCGTAATGCCGGTCGTGCGCCGCAAGGGAATCGAGGTCGTAGCGCCAGCGGCGATCGCCGGGTTCCGCCCCGTCAGCGTGGAGCTCTATGACGAGCGAGCCAATCGCGCGGGTGGTTTCTTCCGTGCGATCGCGAAACTCGACCCGCACGTCGAGCGTCGCCCGGCCCCCATCGGTGATCGGTAAGTTTACGCGCGTCAGCGGATGGACGCGAAGGGAGACCGGCCAGAACAGCCACGATCCCGCTGCCGACGGTGACCCCGCAACGATGCCTTCCTCGCGCGCGACGCGGCTGGAGTCCTGGCTCTCACAGCTGGGAAGGACAGAGACGATCGAGAGGCAGCCGAACCACAGCACCCACACCGAATCTCGCGATCGACGCTGCATCGTCGGTCTCTCCTCCATAGGCAAAAAGGGTCAGTTGCTGGAGAGATGCTCAATGAAGCTGTACTGGTCGAGATTCAACGTCACGAGTTCGCCGTCGTCCTTGCGGAGTTCGAGCCGGTCGAGCCACAGTCGATCGTGATGGGAGTGCGCGAACCACGAGCCCGTCTTCGCCTGCCGATAGCGGACGACAACTCCTTCGATCGTCGTCGTCCAGACTCCCTCGACCTGTGGAACCTGCTGCGTGACCCGAACGCGGGTGCCGGGCTGGAACGTGGCGACTTCGAGCGACATGACGGGAGTATAAGGTGTGGCCGTGCCGAAGCGGGGGCGGTGACCTCCGGGGGAGGGCATGCGGGGGAGGGCATGCCGCTCACCAGACGAGGGGTTTGGGCCCGATCGTGAACGCCGAACGCGTTTGCCGCCACGACGAATTGAACGTGTCCGCGATGTACGCGTTGAGATCCGCAAGCGAGATCGCATCGACTTCGTCAGCGAGTTCGCGCAACGATCGGACGCGGCCGAGCCGGTAGTAATCACCGGCCGCTGACGCCGCACGTCCGGCCGTGCTCTCACCGCTCATGATCAGCCGGCTCTTGTAGCCGACGACGGCGCGCTGGAACTCGTCGGCGTTCACGCCCGATTCGAAGCGCACCATTTCGCACGCGATGCAGTCGCCTGTGTCTTGCGCCCGTTCGGGCGTGCTGCCGGAGTAAATCGCGAGCATGCCGCGATCTCGCCCGCCAGAGTAGCTGGCGCCGACGGAGTAACACAGTCCACGCTTCTCGCGCACCTCGGAGAAGAGTCGACATGACGTGTCGCCGCCCAGAATCCGCGCGGCGATGCGAAAGCGCGTGGCGCCCGGGTCGCCTTCCGGCGGCGCGCGAAACCCCACCGCGATATGCGTCTGGGACGAGTCGCTCTCTTCGTGATCGACTCCGCCCAGCGGCCGTGCCGTTTCTTGCGGATCCGGTGTCACGCCGCTCCAGCCGGCGAGCAGTCGATCAAGCAGCGACGCGATGCGATCACCATCGACATCGCCGGCAATCGCCAGGATCGCGCCACCGGGCTTGCAGCGCGCCACCCATGCCGCTCGCAGCTGCTGCGCCGTCATTGACTCCAGCGCTGCACGATCACCGTAGCCGGTTCGATTGAAGGGAGGCGGCAGATGGCGCTCACGCAGGCGGAGCATCACAAGCTGCTGCGGATCGTCCTCCAAGCCATCGAGCTGCTGAAGACACAGGCTTCGCACCGCATCGACATGCTCGTCGGGCAGCGCAGGGTCGCGCACGATCGACGCCAGGAGAGGCAGGGCATCCAGTACGCGACTGCCGAGCAGCGTCGCGGAAAGCTGCAGGTGGACGGCACCGGCGGTCAAGGCCCGCTGCACGCCGAGGCGATCAAGCGCGTCACTCAGCGACCGGCTGTCGCGCCCCCCCGCGCCGCGCAGCGCGAGTTCCGAGAGCAGCACCGCCTCGCCATCGCCGGCGGCGCCCTCCGGGTCCGCTGCGTTGCCGACCGGGAGGAGCCACGAAATGGCGGCAGAGCGCACACTTTCGATCCGCTCGACGAGCAACGCCATGCCGCACTCGAGGCGATACAGCCGTGCCGTCTCGGCCCCGGCAGAAAGCGGCACGGGCGACGGAAACGAAGTACTGGCGCTCAGCGTCATATGGCGTGAATGTATGCGGTCCCTGCGACGTGTGCGGGTTGCGCCACCGCGCGCGGATGCCAAATCCAACCCATTCCATCCTCCGGGCCCTGTGTCGCGCGCGATGAAAGCGATGGTTGATGTGGACGCCTCTCGCCACCAGATGTCGTAGAAACGGACGACGGCGGTGCGGGCGTGCGAAGCCGAAGGATCTTGATGCCCCCACGCCGCTGGATGAGCTTCAATCAGCACCCATTGCGAGGAAGCAAAGCCCGCGCGCTGTTTCGGCATCTCGTTGTCGACGTGCTGCTGGTGACCGCCGTGGCGATCATCGCGGTAATGATCTTCGACCGGCGCACGAGCGAATCGCGCCTCGTCCACGCTGTAGAAGTCACGCGCGGCGCAGTCCGTCTCATCCAGGCGACGCTTGATCTGCACGTCGCACTCGGGCGCGAATCACTCGACCACGTGGAGTATCCTTCCACGATCGACCCGCAGTGGTTCAGTGAGAGCGTGCCGAACAATGAGCTCGTCGGCAATGGCCACCCGTGGATGGAAGTGGCTGTGGAACGCGATCGCGGACTCCTCCATCCCCGGGATATCACCGTGGACGGGAGCAGAGGCGGCGCGATGTTCTGGTACAACCCCGCGCGCGGCGTGGTCCGAGCTCGCGTTCCGCGCACGCTGAGCGACGCCGACGCTGTCGCTCTCTACAACGATGTCAACCGGACGAAAGTCGTGGAGCTGAGTTCGATCGCGGCAACCGAAGACCGCGAATGAGGCCGGCTCCGCCACGAACGGAGCAGGTGATCGCCTCAGTCACCGAACGTGTCTTCGATGCGGTAGCGGCCCGCAGATTTGCCGAACAACCACCGTGCGGCGCGGATCGCGCCGCGTGCAAACAGGTCGCGGGTTGTCGCGATGTGCTGGATTCGTATGATCTCGCCCGCCCCCGCAAACTGGACCATGTGATCGCCGATCACGTCTCCCGCGCGGATCGCGTGGACGTGGTCACGGGTCACCTCGCGACCTCCCTCACGGAGACTTGCGACCAAAGAGAGCGCCGTACCGGACGGTGTGTCCAATTTTTTTGTGTGATGCGCCTCGACCACATCGACGTCGTATCCGGGGCCAAGAAGACGAGCCGCCTCCGCCGCGAGACGCCGCGTGACAGCGACGCCGAGCGACGTGTTGGAGCACACCATCAGAGCGATCTCTCGCTCGGCTTCCGCAAGCGCCTGCAAGGTGATGGGCGAGAGCGCGGTGGTGCCAACGATGAGCCCAGCGCCGTGTGTGCGGGCATGCTTGACGGCCTCGCGCGTCCCTTCGTCGGAACTGAAGTCGATGATGACGCGAGCTTTCGCAAGCATCGATGCCACCGAAGGTTGCCGCTCTGGGCCGGTCTCGTCGCTTCGGTCGACAGCAGCCACCACGCGGACACCAGGGTCGTCTTCGGCGCAGGCCGCGATGCGCATGCCCATGCGTCCCTTCGCGCCGTGAATTGCGATCGGAACGACATGCGAAGGAGCTGCTGACATGACGGTGTGACTCATGAGTTGGAGGTGCTGCAAGGCGCGATGATCGTGCGTGTCACACGCGCTCGCGCGTGTGCATGCGCAGTCGCTGAGACACGTCGTGACCACCATCGCGCGACCTCATCAGCGAAGGTCAATCTCGTTCCTCTTGAATCTTTTCTGTCAAGAGGCTTTTCTTCTGAGGCCGATAGGTGTACAACTTCCCATGTCAGCGCCTCGTTACGCCGGCGCCGACTCGACTCCGACACCCTGAGCGTAACCATAAGGGAGCCAACCATGGCTGCGAAGAAGAAGGCTGCTAAGAAGGCAGCGAAGAAGACTGCGAAGAAGAGTGCAAAGAAGACCGCGAAGAAGGCCGCCAAGAAGGCCGGAACTCGACGCACTGCGAAGAAGGCCTAATCGCCTGAGTTCGAGTGATGCTTCTACACAGGAACGCTGAGTTGGTCCGTCGCTCCGACTGACGGGAAACTCAAGAGCGTTCCGAGGAACACGACCGGAGACCGCAGAGATGCGGTCTCCGGTGTTGCTTTTGAGAGCGCTCCGTACGGCCGTCCGGCCGACACTCGCTCTGGTCCCGCGGGCGCCGCCGAGTGAATCGGCGGCTGCGGGCTTGGCTGGATGACACCAGCCTTTTGCCGCTGAAACAGCGGTGAAACCGGCTGTCTTCTCCCTTACAATCTGCGGCGCTATGGCCCACATCATTGCTGAACCCTGCATCGGCACCAAGGACACTGCCTGCGTCGAAGTGTGTCCGGTCGACTGCATTCATCCGACCAAAGGCGCTGCCGAGCATGGCGCCGAGACGCAGCTGTACATCGATCCCGACACGTGCATCGACTGCGGGCTGTGCGTGGACGAGTGTCCCGTGCAGGCAATCTATCCGCAGGAAGATCTTCCGGCGGAGTGGCAGAAGTACATCCAGATCAACTCCGACTACTTCAAGAACAAGTGAGCGTTCGCGCTTCACCCTGCTCAATCCCCGACAACGCGAAACGCCCCGGAGCCTGAGCTCCGGGGCGTTGTCGTTTCCTCAATGATTCGTTGTCACTCGGTCAGCTCGCTTCAGCTCGCTTCAACTGGCTTCAACTGGCTTCAACTGGCCTTGCGGAATTCCGTTTCGTCAGAGTCCGGCGGCGCTTCCTTCCACACGCCGGTCGGCGCGTCGGGCTTCTCGCGCCAGTCCTGGGCACGCGGGCCGAGATTGATCTCCGTGGGCATGGTCTTTCGGTAGCCGAGCTTTCGGATGATCTCGATCACATCCGTCCACGTGGGAAACGTCTTGCCGTTCGCCCGCTTGAACGCGTCGATCGCCATCAGGAATAGGAACTGTTCCGGATTCATCTCGCCCTCTTCAGCGCTCTTGACGAAATCGGTGAGCCGACGTCCCGGTCCGCGGCGCCGCTCCAGATTCGTCGCGCCGTCGCCCCCCGCCGCGCCTTCCATGAGTCGCCGGTCCGCGCCGCTGCGCCGATCAACCACGGAGCCGGAGCGCGGATCGATCGCGTGCAGATCGGAACGCGGAGCGTCCTTCTTGTCGCGCGGCGTGCGCGGGGCAGATCCGTCAGAGCTGGTTCGGTCGCTGGGCATTCGCAGGTTCCTTCAAGGTCATCGCGTCCGACGCGGGTCGCACTGGTCGCTACACTCAACGGCCATCGGTCGCCCATCGGTCGAATTGGGGGGCGGCTTTGCGGCTTCCATGGGGCGGTGCCGAATTCAGCCATTCCTCCCGTTGCCCCACCGGTTCCCGCGAATCGACCGGACCAGCCTGCATAGCTGTCGCAGCCTCACCAGTCCCATCCTCGAGTCGCTTCTTTTCACCCGCCGATCGCACCTCCACCCCACGGGACGCCCGCCTGCATGCTTCGCGGATCCACTCACGACAATGTGAAGGCAGAACAGCCGCTGAACTTCGGTGCCGCGATCGCGGGCTGGCTGTTTCCGGGTGCTGGACAGATTGTGCTGGGCGAACGCCGCCGCGGCGTCCTGGCCATGACGGGCATCCTGATTCTCTTCGTGGGCGGACTGCTGATCGGCGGACTCGACTGCGTCGACAAGGACGAAGATCGGCTGTGGTTCATGGGCCAGGCCGCAGCGGGACCGATCGCGTTCGCGGCAGCCTATGGCAACGAGATGCTCATCAAGACCGGTCGATTCGGCGAACTGGTGCCCACGCCCGTTTCGGATGCACAGATGCGATCGGGCGTGCGACAGCCGAAGGTGTCGACCTTCAAGGGTCTGGCGCACGCCAACGAATTCGGCACGCTGTTCTGTTTCCTCGCTGGACTGATGAACCTCATCGTCATCCTCGATGCGTTCATCCGGCCGCGGGCGGACGACGCGCACGGTCGACGCGGTGAAGACACCCGGAGAACCGCGTGATGCCTTCTGTGATATGCAGCGCATGCATCGCATGGAGCGCGACGATCCCGCAGCTCACCGGGTACATCCCTTTCCTCGAGCCACTGCCGGCATCGCATCGGCTGTGGTGGATCTTCGTCGTGCCGCTCGCCATCGGCCTCGCGATGGCGTGGAAAGCAGTGCGGCTCCCGACGCTCGAACACTATTGGCGCGCGGTGACAACGATGGTCGTGCAGATCATTCTCGGCGTGATCGGCATAGCGGTCGGCCTCTACGTGCTGGTGCTGCTCGTTCTTCCGCGTCTGCCTGCTGAGTAGACGTCGCTCACGATGATGTTGCGGAACGCCGCCGCAGCCGTTGCACCGCGACAGCGGACAGTGGCCACGCGACGATCGTGAAGAACGCGACGTTCGCCAGCATTCCTGTCCACAGCACTTTGAACCGCGAGTCCGGAGCGTCTTTCCAGAATCGCTCCGTGGCCTTGGCCAGACTTGTGCCGTCATCATCGACTTCCTGATGCGGGATGAAGCCGCGATCGGACTCGGTCTCCTGCCATTCCCGGGCGACAGCGAACCACGGCCATCCGGCGGCAAGCGTGCCGATCTGCCATCCACCAGGCGGGCCCGGATCGTCCGGCGGTTCGGCCCAGGCGGGCAGGTCACCGACACTGATCGGATGGTTCTGCGCCCGTTGCGATAGGCGCTCGAGGTTCCACCACTCGAGCCCTGCGACCCGGTCGGCCGCCGCCATCCACAAAACACCGCGGCGAGCGATAAAGAGCTCGGTCACGGGCAGGTCACCCTCAACCACGACGCGGTCATCCCCCTCGCGCATGGGGTTCACAAATCGGCCCGCCCCGTTGTGCAAGCTCCACCAGATGCTCGCAGCAGCGGCGACGCCGCCGAGCGCCAAGCTCAGCGCGAAAGATGCTGCGGCCAATCGCCGTGCGCCCTGCGGATCTTCCAGCCAATGTGGCATAGGCGGTGATGGTACCGACGCGTACAGCCACTCGGACCGCCGACATTCTCGGCCGCCGGCGCGTGCAGACCGTGGCGCGCCCATTGCCTCAGCCGCCGCCTCGCGTGTGCGAGTGTCGGACGGCTTCTTCGAAAGGACTCTCCAATGGGACTGTTGCGCCGCTTGCGCCGCAAGCGAATCTTGAATCGTGGACCGAATTCCGACTTCGCAATGGGCCTGAGCGCCGTGCGCCACCTCCGACAACTCGACCCCGACCGACGCGAGCGCGTGATCAAGGACGCTCGCGTTTTCGCTGCTGAAACTCGCTGGGAAGGCGTCAGCGGCTTCAAGGTCTCCGACAGCATGAAGGCCGTCGTTTCGGCCGTCGCGTGCCTCCTCGTTTGCGACACGCGCCAGACGCTCTACGAGGACGTCTCTAGTGTCATTCTGCATCCCGCCGGCTACCGCGCGGCCAGCCAGGCGGGCCCGCAAGGCATCGTGACGGAAGGCGTCGGCCGATTGGGCGAAGCGCACTTTCACGGACCGATCGTTTTGAGCTGGGCGGATTCACTTCGTGACGCGACGCAGCCAACGGGCCGCAATCTTGTCCTGCACGAGTTCGCGCACAAGCTCGACATGCTCGACGGCATGGTCGACGGCACGCCGCCGCTCCCCGAATCGATCCCGCTCGACCGCTGGGTAGACACGATGACAACCGAGTACGACTCGCTGCACGGCGAGCTCATCGCCGGCGTCATGCCCACGCTGCACCCGTACGCTGCGACCAACCCCGGCGAATTTTTCGCGGTTTCGACCGAAAGCTATTTCGAACGACCGATCGCGCTGCGACACGTCCGGCCTGCGCTCTACGACTTGCTCAAGGACTACTACGTCGTGGGCGGGTGACGCGCTTGGTGGAGATCTTCTTCTGCGGCGGACGGCCGGCGCGCACCTGGGGTCGGCTCACGCTCGGACCGCCCGCGCCGGCACCCGTTCTTCGGACGCCGCTGCCGGGCTCCTGGGTTCGGTCCACGCGCTTCTTCGAAGCGCCGCCACGAAGCGGCTTCGGCCCTTTGCCAGCGCGCTTCGTGGTTTTCTTGAGCGGCTTCGTCGGGTCGCGTCCCAGCCTTGCGAGCTGCTCTTCCTTCAGCGCCGCATCGCGCATGGCGCGGTGCTGCTCTTCGTCCATCGCCTGACGGGCAGCGCGGGCGTGGCCGACGACGGTGCGCTGAAACCGCTCGCGGTCTGCGGGGCGCATCCACGGCGTGACATCCGGCGGCGGTGTCGGCGTGATGTCGAGCGATGCGATCTTGCACTGCCGCTTCCATCGCGCTTGCTCTTCAGCATCAGCCGAGACGAACGTGAAGCTCTCGGCAAAACCGCCGCCGTGGCCGGCCCGCCCGACACGATGCACGTACTCCTCCGGCATCAGCGGCACGTCATAGTTCACGACGGTGCGGATGGCCGGAATGTGCAGACCGCGCGCGGCGACATCCGTGGCGACCAGCACGGCCAGACGCCCGGCACCAAACTCTTCGAGCGCGTGCTCGCGCTGCAGCTGTGATCGATCGCCGTGCACGAGACCGGTCAAAATCCCGTTGTTGCGGAGCGCCGCGGCGACCCAGCCGGCGCGGCGGCGTGTCCGGGCGAAGACCAGGACGCCACGCTTCTTCTGGCCGCTGACGAGGGCGAGCACGAGCGCCGTCTTGAATGCGTCCTCGATCTCGTACACCGTCTGGCCGATGTGCTCCGCCGGTCGGCTGTGCCCGCCGCTCTCAATGCGGGCAGGATCGCGAAGGAAGCGCGCACTGAGCTCATTGACCGCAGGCGGAAACGTCGCCGACAGCAGAATGATCTGCCGTTCAGGAGGCATGCGCTCCAGAATGCGCTCGACCTGCGGGAGGAAGCCGAGGTCCAGCATCCGGTCCGCTTCATCGACGACCACATGCCGGACGTATGCGAGCGAGATCGCGTCAAGATCGAGGAGTTCGCGGATGCGCCCAGGTGTGCCCGCGACGATGTCGACGCCTCGCTCGATCATTTCGCGCTGCGGACCGAGCGGCGACTTGCCCCAGACGGCACCGACGCGCAGCAGCGATCCCTTCACGAGCGCCGCGGCATCCTTCGCCACCTGCTGCGCAAGTTCGCGCGTCGGGCAGAGGATCACGGCACGTAATCGGGCCCGCGGATCGACGCGCGGCGCCGACTTCTTTGAACCGGTGCCGGTCGCCTTGCGTGTCTTCGTCGCCCGCAGCATCGGCGGCGGATCGCTCAGCAGCAGGTGTGCGAGCGGCATCACGTACGCCAGCGTCTTTCCGGTGCCCGTCGGCGCGAGGCCGATCGCGTCACGCCCCGCCATCGCCACGGGAGCCAGCGCCTCCTGGATCGGCGTCGGTTTCACGAAGCCGAGGGCGTCTACGCCGCGGCGCACGAGCGGATGCAGGGGCAATGAGTCAAAGGACGCCAAAGAGTCAACGGGCATTGATGCAAGGATACGGCGTGCCTCCGAATGAATCACGCGGCCGATTCGTCCGATGACAACCCCCGTCTGTCGCTGCAGGCACGAATGCCCGCCGCGGAACACGGAACAACCGCAGGAAACCCCTCTGATGGAGCGCCGCCGCTCCCATCCCTCAGCCTTCTCAGGCAGCGTCTCGTGCGAGACGCTCCGAAGTCCCCCGCTGCGCGTGCGGCTCCACCATGAGCCCGCGGACGACATTCACGGCTATCCCACCGTCGAGCTATCGCCCTGTCCGCTCGCGACCGCGATCGCAGTTCTCGGCCGCGTTACGTCGCCGCTGTCATCAACGTTACTGGTCGACGCCTGCCGAACCGTGACTCCGCGCACCAGTCGGCTTCCCCGCGCCTGGCGCGATCTCCTGGAACGAGAGACGCTCGGACGAAGTGTGCGCATCGACGACTCCACCCTGCGGTCCCTGCATCAGCTCGGCGAGCGGCGCTGGACCATTGCCCGCATTGACGGACCGCTCGACGCGACCGACGCGTTCGCGCTCGAACAGGCCATCCTGTCCGGCCAGGTTCCGCTCGATGCCGATCTGCGTGCGAGCGTGGTGATGCAGACCTGTCCGCAGCGCAGTGCCGGAAGCGCCGTGTGGGCCCAGTGCAGAGATCTCGAAACAGCCCGCGCGTTCATTGCCGCGATCGTTACGCACTTCGTGGCGCGATGCGCCGCGTGTCCGGTCGAATCACTTCCGCCATTGCCGCCGGCGCTCCTGCGCATTCCTGCGAGCGGCTTCTCCATTCGTCCGCGCGATGTCCGATGCGAATCGGCCAACGTCATGGCTCGCGTTCGGCGCGGCAACCGCACGATTCTCAATCTCGTCGCTGATCGCTCGACCGGACTGTGGACTCGCGTATAGGCGGCGTATCGGTCTGCGCAATCTCGACGGCATCTGCAGTCGACCAAGTGCGCATTCCGCATCTTCGCTTGGTTTCCGCGCGTCGCTCCTTCAAAGGCGACCGATGGAGAGCGTTGACGGGAAAGAAAACCCAGCCGATCGGCCGCCGGAGGGGACGGCCGGTCGGACGGGCTCTTTGCGGAGCGCTTACTCCGGCGCCGGATGCGACAGCGGTCACCCTTGCTCGGGTCGGACTTGCTCGGGTCGGACTTCGGCTGCGGCGGCTTCGGCGTTGGCAATGGCGTCGGCACGTCATTCGGATCGAGCCGTAGCGCCCACTTGATGCCGCCGAGAATGTGCATCCGGAAGAGCGGCTCTTGGAAGCTCTCTTTCGTGTGGCCGCCGCCCGTGTACCACGAGCGTCCCTTGCCGACATCGTGACACCACGCAATCGGATGATCGCCCATCGCCGCCGCTTCGGCGGCGTTGTACGTCGACTCGTCGAGACTCGCGAGGACATGCACGCTGCCGCGCGGGTTCTCCTTCCACACGTACCACTCGTCGGTGCGCTCCCACCGTTCGGGCAGCATCGACGTCGACGGGTGATTGCGGTCTTCGACGACGACAGTCGCTTTTTGCACCGGCGGATGTGTGCGGAACCATGCGCCGACCAGTTCGCCGTAGAACGGCCACGTGTGCTCTGTGTCCGCGGCCGCGTGAATACCGACGTATCCGCCGCCGGCCTTCACCCACGCTTCGAACGCTGCCTGCTGCGCCTCGTCCAAGATGTCACCGCTCGTCGAGAGAAAGACCACCGCGCGGTACTTTGCGAGATTCTCCATGGTGAACGCGTCCGAGTCTTCGGTCGCGTCGACGTCGAACAGCGTTTTCTCAGCTTCCAGCGCCAGCTCACGCACACATGCGATCCCTTGCGGAATGGAATCGTGACGAAAACCGGCGGTCTTCGTGAACACCAAGATGCGCGGGGCGTTCGCGCGGGGCGCCGGGACTTTCGGCGCTTCTGCCTGCGTGCCAGCCGATTGACCGGCAACGAAAGCGACCGCGCCCAGCAGAAAGAGCGACGACAGAAACGCGGTGCGAGTCATGGCCGCATCGTACCTCGCGCCGTACGGCGCAAAACCGTTCAATTGCCGCCGCGAATCACCATGCGGAACTTCAGCGCATTCGCCTCATGCTTGTAGCGCCGCAACGTGCGCAGTCGGACCGCGCGCAGCCCCGACGCCGTGAACACGTTCTGCTGCATCGAAGCGAGCAGTGCCATGTCGAACACGGCCGAGCGGATCCAGTCGATGTCGCGGCCATAGCCGCTGATGGCGATGGCGCCAGTCGCAGTGAGAAACTTCTGAATGCGCCGCTCCTGCATGAAGAGCGTGCGACAGGACGAGAAGTGAATCACGCGACGTCCGCAGCGCCCCTCGAGATGGTCTTCCAGTTCATCGATCGACATGTGGCTGCTCTTGCGCCGCAGATCGCCGAACTGCACTTCGCCCTCGATGCCGTGGAATCCGATGTACAGAATTGGATAGTCATCGTGACGGCGCTGTGTCCACTTGTCGAGATAATGCAAGAGCGCATCGCGCGTGACGACGTTGCGATGAATGAATGGAATGCGCAGCGGCGAGCGCCCGAGCAGCTCGAGCAGCGGCTCGACGGTCGGCGCACGCGTGATGTCAGTCCAGTCGGTCTCAAGACAAAAGACGCCGCGTGCTTTGGCTTGAGCGAGGGTGTAATGCTGTTCGCGCATCGGTGAAAGTCAGTTCGGCAACACGGCTTCGGCCTCGGCTCGCCCTGCATGGAGAGGGGCCGTGGAATGGCGCGAGCGCACGAAATCGGGAGGGTGCAGAGTGCGGCTCAGTCGGGCTCGTTGTTCGACGCCCATTGTTCCCAAGCCTGAGCATCGAAGGTAAACAGCTGGGCGGCCCGGTGGCGGACTCCACGCTGAAAAATTGGTAATTCCTTCAATATACCGGTGGGACGCAGTTCGACTAGCTTGCGGCGAAAATTGCCGCGATCGATAGGCGCCGTCAGCAGACGCTCATAAAAACGGCGAATGGCTGAAAGCGGGAACGGGTCGGGCAGCAGCCCAAACAACGCCGGCTGAGCAGTGGCGGTCGCAGGCCCGATGCCGATCGCATCAGCAGCAGCCCGCAGCAGGTGGCGAGGGAGCACACGGCGGGTGACGGGATCATTCAGGATCTGGCCGTCCAGAGCCCGTTTCGCGGCTTGCACGATCCCGGCGTGGTCGGCGACCATCAAAGGGAGCCGTTCGATCGCCTGCCACGATCCGCGGCTCTCCGATGCCTCCTCGCCGCGATGCGCTGCCCGAACAACCGCCCACGAGACGATCGCGATCTCGCGCCGATGGTCCACGCGATCTGGTGCGGTGCACAGTGCGCATTGCTCGCGCCGCACCACGTCGCGCGCAAATGGCAATGGTCCGATGAGCTCGCGCATGGCGTCATCGTCCGATTCACGATCGCCCACGTCGCGCTGCGGCAGCGCCATTCCGCTCGCTGCTGACGCGAGCCACACACAGAGCTCGTCACGCAGAAGCCGAAAGGCGACGCACACGACAACGACAGCGGGCATGATTCGATTTGACCTGATCACGTCGATCGAGTCAAATCGTCACGAACGTCGCAGCGTTCAAGCGAAAGCGAGACGCGCTGAATGCCCTTCACGATTCTCATCACCGGGTTCGAACCGTTTGGCGGAAGCGACATCAATCCGTCCGCCGAGGCTGTGCACTGTCTGAAGTCGATGCGGATCACGGGCGCGAAGATCACAACGGCGATACTTCCTGTCGTCAGCGGACAGGCCTCGCGCCGGCTGCTGAGCGCGGTTCGTCGGACGAAGCCGGATGCCGTCGTCTGTCTCGGCGAGTCCGGCAAAGCCGCCTGCGTCACGATCGAGCGGCTCGCGGCAAACCTCTGCGACTATCGCATCGCGGACAACAAGGGCATAACCGTCATCGACGAACCTGTCGTGAACGACGGTCCTGCGGCATACTTCGCGACGCTGCCCGTGCGCGCCATGAGCATGGCGATCCGGGACATCGGCATTCCCGCCGAGCTGTCGATGAGCGCCGGCACATTCTTATGCAACGAAGTGATGTACTCGCTGCTTCACGAAACGGTGACGCGCGGACCGCTCGTGCCGGCCGGCTTCATCCATCTGCCGCCGCTGCCCGCGCAGGTGGTCGCAAGCGGGCGCGAGCGGGCGTCGATGCCGATCGAGACCACGGTCATGGCACTGCGCGCTGCGCTGCGCGCACTCGTGGATTCAGCGCAATCAACCAAACCTCGGACGAACGCGAAGCGCAAGCGGATTCGCGCGGTGTGACTGCTTCCACATGCGGGCACCTGTTCGACAGCAACCATCCGATCGCGCCGCTGGTACTCGCTCGCTACGACCTGGTGAGGCACACGGCGGGCAGCATCCGGGCTCTGCTCGGAGGAGCGGCGCTCACGAGTACTCCGCTGAGCGTGCAGATCTACTTTTGTCCGCCGGATTACTTCTTGCAGGGTCAGATGCTGCATTACGATGACGTTCGATGATGCAGCGCGCATGCTTCCCATTGCGAAAGCTCCTGTGGTCGATCGGGGTCGCGCTTGCCACATTCGCAACCACCGACGCCACTGCGCAGCAGCTGCTTTCCGACAGTGATCTCCTCGTTCGTCGAAGCACGTGCCGAGACGTATCGGCTGCGCTCACGCGCAGTGGCGTAGCGCCGGAGATGTGCACCGCACTGTACGACGACTACCGACTGCAGTTTGAGCACGCACGGATCGCGAACGAACGCACGATCGACTGGACATATCACCAGCGGGATCTGGCGCGCAACACGGCATTCAATGGGGAAATGGAGAATGTCCTTTGTTCCGTCGAACTGCGCTGGCAGATCGGGGCGCGCGATGCCAACCGCGACTTCTTCGCACATCTCCGTTCACTGGCATCCTCGGAGATGTCCGCGATTGACGCGCTGGAGTACGCCCAGCTGCGCGAAGCCATCGTCTGCGCCAGCGTTCCGCTTGCCGACATCGCCGCGCTCCTTCATGCAATTGATCCCGCAGCAGCGGCGCAGGCGGATGTCGCGGTGATTCTGGACGAGCACGCGCGCGAGTTCGACACGCGGCTCCGTCGCAAGGATCGCCGGACGTACCTCCACAAAGCGAGCTACTTCCCTTATCGCACGCTGATCCAGGAAGCGCGGGTCGACCAGACTCCCGACCTGCCGCAGAAGCTCGAGCCGATCGTGCAGCTCTTTGCGCGCCTAGAGGAGGAGACTCCCCTTCTGCGTGAAGCTACGCACCACACACTACGGCAGCTGCAGCCGCTGCTGATTGAGGAGCAGTTCTCTCAGCTGCGCGCTGCCGTCGAACGCTCGCTGTATCCGTTCATGTTCACGGGAGCCGGGGCAATCGAGCCGCTGGTTCGGTCGGCCATGATGGCCGCAGACCTGACGGACGCGCAGCGCGAAGGCCTGGTGGACATCCAGACACGCTTCGATCGCGCAGCAACCGCGGCGATCGCAACGCTGGCACCGTTGTACGACCGAACACTGTCAGCATCGCATTGGGAACATCTGCATCGTGCATGGGCGTACGCGGCCGTCCGCACACCGGAACTGCAGGAACTGTCGAAGTCGGAAGCATCCGCTGCCGATGCGACGGACGCAGCGTTCAAGGACGCACTGCACACATGGCACGGGTCGGCGCGGGTTTTCGCGCGTGCGATCGACAGCGTGATGGGCCGCAGCATCACACCCGCCATCGACGTTCCGATTGCCGCCGCGACGCCTGACGACGACGAAGGCATACCGGCGACGGACTGTGAGTCGCAGGTTGCCCCTCTCTTCATGCCGTTCCATGCCGACGCGCCGCTGCAAGCACGCTTCAGTACGCTCCCGCCGTCGACACGCCTGGCGGTCGAGGCGCTTCGCGAAGCGCTTGCGGCCGAGTACTCGCTTGCCCGAGCACGCTTCGACGACGACATGGCCAAGTCCTCCGCCGAGGGGGATGCCTTCACGAAGGCGCATCCCGATGGGAATCCGTGGCTCGACTACGGCAATGATTTCGGAGAGCACGCCGCGCACTTTCGATCGAACGACGTGCGTCGACGACTCGAACGGCAGTTCGATGCCGATGTGCTCTCGCTGCTCAACCCTCCGGAAGCCGACCGCTGGGAAGAGCACTGCATAGCGCTCCGCCGCGAACGTGTACTGCCGCAGGTCGGACAGTACTGGAAAGCGCGATCGTCCATGGATCTGCTGCCGTTGCTCGCGTCGCTGCCGCTCAGCGCAAGCGAGCGCGAGGCGCTCGCCGCGCCGCGCCGCGCGTACGTGGACGAGCTGAACAAGGCGCTCGAGCAGATCGAAGAACGATACGGTGAGATCTTCTGGCGCATGCTGACAAACTCCACGGCGCGCCTGAAGCCAGCGACCGCGCGAATGCAGAAGCAAAGCGAGCAAGCCCATCGTGACTGGGCAACACTTGGGCGGACGATCCCCGACATCAATGAGCGCGCCGTGCGTACATTTGCGGCCGACCTTGAGAACGAGAATCGCGAGCGATTGATGACCGCCTTCAACCGCGCGAAGTACCCGATCCTGTACGTGCCGACCATGGTCGAATGGGCGCTCGACGAACTGCAGTCACCACAATGCTCCGCATTTCTAACGGCGGAGCAGACAGACGAGCTCGGCATCCTTCGCAATCGCTATCTGCAAGCTCAAGCTGAGCTTCAGCAGCGCACCGTTGTAGCTCTCGACGATTGGGAGCGGCCGGAGCAAGTGACAAAGCGTGGACAGCTGCGCGATCGGTACGTGGAGGAGCATGGGGACTCAGCACCCTTCGACGGCGACGATCCGATCGCGCCGCTTGTGCAGGCTCGCTATGACCTGGTGAAAGCCACGGCGAGCGCAGTGCGGACACTGCTGGGTGATTCGCTTCTGAACCAAGCGCCACTGAGCGTACAGATCTATCTGTGCCCGTCGGATTACTTCATCGATGCGAGTCAATGGCAAGCCGCTCCGTAAACCAAGCTTCGCGCACGACTCGCACTCACGACTCTCTTCCCCCGATGCTCCATCCACTTCCCATCGGAACGCACATCGTCACGCGCGTGGCGCTGCCCGCCCCGTCCGCGCGACCCGCCACATGCCGCTCCGCGCGTGGCGTTGGTCCCCAACGTCCGGAACAACGTCCCGCCGCTCAAACGTCGCCGGCACGAGCGGCGAGGAGCCTGACGACGGGACGTTGCTCGGACAGCTGGCTTGCCGCAACGGAAACGCAAACGGCGCGCTCCGCTTAGCACTCCACGACACCCTCACGTCCACGCGCCAAGCAGAATCGCAAGATCCTCGGCGCCGACTGTTCCGTCCAGATTGAGGTCCGCAATGCCCGGGCCGCCCCACGTGCCGAGCAGAATCGCGAGGTCCGCTGCGTCGACATCACCGTCGCCGTCGAGATCCGCCGACGGTCCGGGCAGCGACACCTTCTGCGTCCACGAGCGCCAGTTCGACGGGTTGGTTGCGTACTCGTGATTCGCCCAGAACACCGGACTCCCCGGCGATGAGGCCGGGTCGTGCCGTGCGGCTGCGTAATCGCCCCAGCGATTCGCCTCGGTGTACGGCGTCACGTTCGACTTCACGATCGTGATCGGGCGCATGGTGTTCGGCGGATCAGTCGCGGTCCGGAACGTCGTGCACATGCTGAGAAACTCACTCGGGGAGCTGCGTGCAAACGTCACGACAGCATTGCCCGCGTCGTCGGCACCGATCGCCGAGTAGTGCGCGCGGATACCTGGGCCCGGGTCGATGGTGCCGACCTGCTTCAGCTCAGGAAGTTCTCCTGACGCGGGCCAGCCGTTCATCGCGAACTCGTACCAACGCACGAGCACGCGATCAGCATTGATGTGATGCGTTGCCCAGAACGATCCGTTCTTGTAGTCGACGCTCCAGAAGCGGGCATCGAACGTTTCGATTTTGACGGTCGTGCCCTGCTGCGGCGCATCCTCCGGAGGTCCGTACGTCGGCACCGTGATCTCCGTGGTCGTGAGTTGCGGCGTCGTCAGTGGATTCGTTACAGCGAAGAACTTGACCTTCGTGTTCGCGCCGGCTTCCTTGTGCTCGAGCATGTACAGCGCCGGCGTGCCGGGCTCCGTGACGGGCGGAATGCCAGCGGATTCCGGCAGCGTCACGATGTTCAACTGCTTGGAAATCGCAGGCGGATTTCCCACCAGCAGTGATGCGACATCCCAGGTGAAGAGCTGATAGTTGCCGTTGCTGCCGTCGCCAGTGACGTACACGGCCTGCGAGTCGATCGCGATGTTGGGCGAGTCAAAGATGGCACCGCCAATGGACGTTGTCTCGATTCGGTACTTGAACCAGTTTCCGTTGGGATCGCTGTCATCGCTGATCGCGAGCAGCACAAAGGACTTGCCACCGGGCGCGTTGCCTTCAGATGCCATGGCCCAAAATCGATTGTGCAGCGTGTCGTAGAAGCACTCCGGATCGAACACGAAACTCGTGGCGCCAAGCGAGCCCCAGAACCCGCCCCCACCTTCAATCGCATCCGAGAACGTCAGCTGTCCATCTTTGGTGAAGAAGGAAATGCCGCCATTGGTGATCGCGATCACATGCTCCGGCCCCACCGCCAGGTTGCAATCGGGAGGCGTCCAACCGGTATCGAGAATGACGTCGAAGCCGATGTCCGTGTCGTTCACGGTGATCGTGCGCCAGCCGTGGTCGGCGCTTCTCGGATCGAATGTCGGAGGGATGTGCGGCGAGGCGCCCTCCGGTACCGCGCCGATGTCTGTATCAGCAGCAGCGACCGCGGCGGGATCAATGCCGGCAGGCTTGGCATCCGTGCTGCGCTCACCGACGAGGGAAAGGTGCACCGCGTGCGAGTCGCCCTTGCCGCCGTCTCCATCCCACGCGACCGCGAGCATCGGCCGTGCATCTTGGGCACCACTGTCCCCGCCCTTCCCCAACACCGCCGCGATGCGCGAACTCCCACTGCCCAGGCGAAGCGATTGTTCGCCGGGCAGACTGAGCGTCAGCGGCTGCGCTGGGCCGGTCGCCGCGCCGCGGGCGTCGAAACTCTGAAGCCACACATGCCGCGCGACCGTTCCGTCCTCTGCAGGATCCTCGCGCGTCGTTGCAACGGAAAAGCCGTCCGGCGTCCGAATCGGCGCCGGTGCCACGCCGTCTCCGAGTGCGATACGGGCATCGATCGGACACCCGTGCGCATCGAGCTTCTGCGCAAACGCGCGCGGCGTCGCCCACTCTCCATGTTGGCCAAGGCCGTTCCACGCGAGCAGCGCTCCGTCGTCGTACGCAAGAAGCGTTCCCTCAAATGCATCGGCGAGGATCTCATCCCGCACGATCTCTTCCGGCCGAGATCCAACGATTGCTTTCTCCATGATCGTCGCGCCGTTTGAGCGATCACTCGTCCACGTCACCAATGTCGATCCGTCTTGCAGCATCGCGATGGACGGAGCTCGCACCGAAGCCCCGACCGCAAGCTGCTGCTCGTCGGACCATGTGCCATCGTTCTGCATTCTGCGAAGGACAACTGCCGCACGCTCGTCCGCGTGACTCACCCACGCGATTGCGATCTCGCCGTTCGCATGGCTGGCAACGACCGGTGCCGACTGCTCGCCCGCGACCTGCGTATTGACGAGCACTTCATCGCCGCCGAGACCTTCCGCGTTGAATCGTCGAGCCACGATCGAACCGGCATCGCCATCCTGGCCGAACGACGTCCACACGACGACAAATCCGCCATCGGCAAGCGCCGCAATCGCCGGCGACGCCTGCATCGACGGAGTCCAGAGATTCACTTGGGTTTCGCTGCCGATCGCGCTGCCGTCCGCATCAAAGCGCTGCATGTACACACCGGCAGTGCCTTCCTGCTGGCGCCGGCTCGTCCATACAACGACAAATGTGCCGTTCGTGGTCGCGGCAACGGTCGCCTCACACTGCTGACTGCGCGAGAAGGTGCTCGCGCGCACCGTGGTGACGTCAGCCGCGACAAGGGACGACGCCGCCAAGGTCATAGTCGCGACAAACACCGAGACGGGCAACGAGAACGGCGAGCGAATCGCATGCATCATGAAGAAATCCTCCGTTCGCGTTCTTGTACCGCGGAACCGGCGAACTCCTATATGCATTCAGCTAAGATTCTGGAAATCGAACGCGGGCGTCCCGTCGCGCTCATCCGGCGCGGAGCATCGGTGCCGGCTGCACCGCGAACGACCAGGGCGCCAGCACCGGTCGTGCTTCGCCGGCAAGTGCGCGCTGCGCATCGAGGATCGGACCAGGAGAGAGCGTTCCGATGACGAGCGTTTCTGCGTCGTGTTCGGAGGTCCTGAGGCCGCCCCACTCGCAGATGAGTCGTTCGAGCAGAGGCGCCGCCTTGCCGGAATGCACGAGCGCGGTCCGTCGCCCCGCCAGCATTCCGCGATGCTGTGCGAATGCTGCGCGCGCCGCGGCCTCACCGCTGAATCGCCGCCACAATCCATCGTCCATCGGAGTCCGCTGTTGATCGTCCACCGTCGCCAGGAACTCGTCGAGTCCAGCGCGGTAGCCCGCGAGCACGCCTTCCTTCGTCGCGATCGATTCGTAGCGCTCGATCGTCTCGCGCAGTGCGGGTTCGTAGACCGAGTCAGGCGCGTAGCGGCGGAGCACCCAGCCGTTGTTTCGCATCAGCCGACCAAGCACCACGCCCATGTCACGATTCGTCGGCGTCTTCGTATGCAGCACGCGCAGCCGGGAATCGTGCACGACGCGCCAACCGCCGAGCAGCAGTCGTGCGCACAAGTCGTACTCTTCGACATAGAAGTGAAACGCGGGGTCGTAGCCTCCCGCAGCCACAAACGCCTCGCGTCGAATGGCTGCGCCGCAGCCGACGATCGTCTCGGGCATGCCGCCTTGCTCGTGCTCTCCATTGGGCAACAGAATCTCTCCACCGACCGCCGCCACGTCCCCTGGTGCAGCGATCAGCGCATCAACAAATCCCATGTCGAGCGGATGCGAATCGTCGTCGAGCATCACGATCCAGGTCCCGCCTGCGATGCGCACTCCGTCATTCCGCGCGGCCGCGCCTTCGTTGCGCGGCCGGCGCAGCGTGCATGCATGCCATCCGTTCGGAAGGCGCGCAGCAATGCTCGCCGGCTCGCGCGAGTGATTGTCGACCACGATCACTTCCGCATCGATCGTCGGCGGAAGGGTGCCGAGCTTCTCGATGGTGTGCGCGAGTTCCTGCGGGCGATTGCGCGTGGGGAGAACGAAACTGACGAGCGGACTCATGAAATGCGCCTCAAGTTCAAAGTCAGACTGCAGCGGCACCCGCGAGCGTGACGGAAGGTGCAAGGCCGTATGACAACTGGGACTGCTGCAGCCGGAGCAGTCCGCGACGGAGTTCCGCCGCGTCAATGGCGATGTTGCCAAGCCGTTGCGCTTCCGCCCCGGCCGCGACATTGCCGAGCACCGCGGCCTGCGCCACGCTGCCGCCGGCAGCAAGCGTCAGTGTCGCCGCGGAAAGCAGTGCGTCTCCGCAGCCAAGCTGATCCACGGCAAACGGCGCGAAGCTCGGCACGTGCTCTCCGGCGACCCGTTCCAGCCAGCGGGCGCCTTCGCGCTCCGCATCGGTAGGCCGGTCAAATGCGATGAGACCGTCGGGTCCGAGCGTGACGATCGCCGCGCGCGAGCGGGTCCTGTCGAGCATCGACCAGCCGACACTCGCGAGACCGTCTTCTGCAAGATGCATCGCTTCTCGCAGTTCCGATTCGCTGGGGCACATGAGATCCATCGTCTCCATCGCAAGCAGGTTTGCACGGCTGCCGCTGACATCGCCGGCCAGGACGCGCACGAGCGGGCGCAACGCCCTGCACAGCGGACCGATCGTTGCTGGGGACAGCACGCCCAGCGCGAAGTCGGCGACGATGGCAGCATCGGCGCCAGCCGCGGCCGTCAGTGCCATGGCATGCAGCTGCTCGCGCTGCGCGGCATCGAGATCGACGCGCTGCCCGAGATCCAGCTTCATGACCTTCTGGGCGCCGACGAGGAATCGCTGCTTCTCGACGATCGGACGATCGCTGTCGATTGAACGCACTTCGACACCGCGCTCGGCGAGCCGGCGGCGCAGTCGTTCGGACTCAAGGGAACGCGGCAGCGCCGTCACCAGGATCGGCGACGCGCCCATCGCCGCGAGATGCTGGGCGATGATCGCGGCACCGCCGTCGAAACTTCGCCGATCGGTCGGCCGCAGAGAAAGAATCGCCGATTCTCCGGCCACCTCCGCGCGATCGCACAGCACGTAGGTGTCGAGGATCACGTCGCCGCAGACCACGACCCTTTGGCCGCGAAACGCACCGACGAGACGATCGGCGCCGACGGCGTCGAGACCATGCCTCGCGATGAGCTCCCGCACGCGCGCCTGGAATGGATCGGCGCGCTCTTCCATCGCAGCGATGAGCGCGGTGGAAGAGAAGACGACATCTCCGGATGTGAACACCACGCGACCGCCGTGCCGCTCCACGATCTGCCGCTCGAGCAGGAATCGCGGATCGCCGTTGCGCTCATACTCCTTGCCCTTCACATAGACGTCCGGCTGCGTGTGCTCCAGCAACGACGCCGACGTCGGGTCTTCACTGATCGCCACCCAGTCGACAAAGTCGAGCGCAGCGAGGTTCTCCGCGCGAAGCTCCTGCGGAATGAGCGGGCGCGATTCGCCTTTGCTCATGACCACGTCACCGGTCACGGTCACGAGCAGGCGCGTGCCGAACGTCCGCGCGTGGCGCAGATGGCGGATGTGTCCGGGATGCACAATGTCAAAGCAGCCGTGACACTGCACGACTGTTTCACCGTTCTTCTGCGCGTCGCGCACGGCTGCTGCTGCTGCAGACACGCTCAAGACTTTCCGTCGGGGCATCGATTTCCTCTTTCATCCGCTTGTCACGTCAAGCGGTCCCACTGACCCCGCACAATTTCCGGGAGATTTCGAGTGATTCGTTCGACGGGCCAGTCCCACCAGCGGATCGCCAGCAGCTTGGAAATCGTCGCGTCGTCGTAGCGAAGCCGCGCGATCCGTGCCGGATTGCCGACCATCACCGCGTACGGTGGAACGTCGCCGGTCACGACAGCGCGGGCGCCGATGATGGCGCCGTCGCCGATGGTCACGCCTGGCAGCACGCATGACTCGAGACCGAGCCAGACGTCGCTGCCGATCGTGATCGGTCCCTTGAATCGCGGCTCGCCGCGCTCGTGCCAGCCGTTGCCGAACATCCAGAACGGAAACGTCGAACCCGCTGTCGGGTGATTCGATCCGTTCATGAAGAACTTGGTGCCGGCCGCCACGGAACAGAAGCGTCCGATCGTGAGCTTGTCGTGCGGATCGTCCGTCTGAAAGAGGACGTTGCGCCGTTCGAAGGCCTCAGGCTCATCCTCGTCGCTGTAGTACGTGTACGCGCCGATGTCGATGTTCGGACGCGTCACGATCGACTTGAGAAAGACGAGCGTCCTGCAGTGCGCGAATGGATGTGTGCGCTCCGGATCGGGACCGGTGCGCTCGGCGCTCGGATCGCATGTGGTCCCGCGGCTCGCGGCGAGCGCCGCGCGGAGCCGTTCGACTTCCAGCCGAAGATTGCGGGCTTCCTGCTCCAGCAGCTGCTCGCGCGTGACATCCGGGACGGATTGCGTCGCGAAGTGGTTCATGCGACCGCCTCGCGCGATGCGCGGTGATACACGTCCTTGTACAGAGCGATGTAACACTCTGCCTGATGCGCCAGCGTGTGCCGTTCCATGATGCGCGCCCGACCAGCCGCGCCCGCTGCGCGCAGCGCGCTCTTCGCGCCGGCCGCTTGCCTCATGACCGCAGCGAGAGCCCGCACATCACCGGTCGGCGCAAGCCAGCCGTGCACGCCATCGTCGATCAGATCAGGGACGCCACCGGTCGCGTAGGCGATGACCGCGGTGCCGCTGGCCATCGACTCCAGCACCCCGTTTGGAAGATTGTCCTCAAGCGTCGGCAGAATGAACGCGTCGGTGCTGTGATAGACGAGCGCGAGCGCGCGGTCGTCCTGGATCGGACCAAGGTCGATCGTCCGCGCACTCGGCGCGTCCGAGCCGGTTGCATCACCGAACCGCAGCACAACCGGATCGACTCCCGCCGCGCGCACGATCGCGAGAGCGTCCCGCAGATGATCGGCCCCCTTGCGGCGCTCGCCGAGCCGATCAACACCAAATGCAAAGACAACTTCGTCTGCCGCGATGCCGATGCGGCGCCGGAACGCCGCGATCGCGTCGTCGGAGGCCGGTGCGAAGACTGTGTGGTCGAGTCCGTAAGGAATGACTTCAATGCGATGTGCACCGAGCACCGCGCTCGACTTCGCGCGCTGGGCGAGCCAGCGACTCGGTGTCACGACCGTGAGGTTCGCTCCGGCCCACGCCGCGCAGCGCTGCTGAAACAGTGACTGCACAAGGCCGAGCGGGTCCTCGCGCAGCTGCGGGCACGTCATGCACTGCGTGCGAAACTGCTCGCATCCTGCGGTGTAGTGGCAGCCTCCGGTGTAGCCCCACTCGTCGTGCAACGTCCACACGATGGGCTGGCGGATACGCGCGAGCGAGGCGAATGACGAGGGGCCAAGGAAGTTGGCGATCCAATGAAGATGGACGAGGTCCGCGCTGCGCAGCAGCGGATGCATCGCAATGTCGATGGACGGCTGACCAAGCGAGAAGAGCGTGTCGGTGTGCTCGGTGCGGTTGTCGCGGACCCATCGTTGACGCGTGGCCCGTTCCTGCGTCGCATAGTCTGCAGAGATGAACGCGGCATGGAGTGCAGCGACTGATCGATCGTTCGAGTGCTTCCATCGCGCCAGCATGCGCGCGTCGACACCGCGTGCACGAAGGCCCTCGTGCAGCCGGTACGCGCTCCGCGCAGCGCCTCCCAGCGTGTCATTCGTTGCGAGCTCAACGATTCTCATCGTCGACACTCCGGCACGCGCAGCCAGACGCCGGTGTAGTCGATGCGTTCGATCGCCACGGTGATGCCGTGCGCTTGCACGAACTCGTCCACTGCACGACGACAGCCATTCCAATGGCCGTAATCGTCGATCTGGACGAAACCTCCTGGTGTCATGCGATGCCAGAGATGCTCAAGACAGCAGCGCGTCGAGTCGTACCAGTCCCCGTCGAGATGCAGGAGCGCGATGGCACCGATTTCAGCCGCCGCGCGAGGCAGTGTGTCCTGAAACAATCCCTTGCGAACCCAGAGACGATCGGCTGCGCCGAACAGCGCCGCAGCGTGCACGACACACTCTTCCGGCGCCGAGCACGTTCCAGCGCCCCAGCCAGAATCGTTGGCATTCACACCGCCGAGCGCCGTGTCCTCAGGACCCGGCGCCGGCATGCCGCTGAAGGTGTCGAAGCACCACACGCGCGGCGGCGCGGCCGGCGTGTGCCGGGTCGCACAGCCCGCGAGCAGGGCGCTCGAACCACCGGCGGCAACACCGCATTCCACATAATCGCCCGCGATCGATTCCCGTGCGGTGCGGAGGGCGAGCGCATGCAGGGACGCCAGTCGACGCTCCGAAAGCATGGTCCACGGGCGCACGCTGGCGATCGCCCGCGCGAGCCACGTCTCGTCATCAGTGTGCTCGAGGAGTTCGCGACGCGCGGCCACCACTCCCGTCGATGCTCCGAACCACCGCGCCTCTTCGCGCCGCGCCTGCTCGGCGCTGGAAGCGTCCCCGAGCGCCTCGAAGCACTGGCTGCGCAGCGCGTCGACACCGGGAATGGGCGTCTGCTGGGCCTTGATGCGCGCCAGCACGCGCAGCGCACCGTCAAAATCGCCGGCGCAGCACAGTCCCCGCGCCTCGTCGAGCAACGGCCCGGCGATGTGATCCGAGGGCCGGTCTGACGGGACGCGCAGCGCTGACATGCAGAGTTTCCGGGGCAGATTCCTCCAGCGCGTGCACCACGATCGGCACGCCACAGAAGGTGCTGTGACAATGCGGCAACATCGGCCGACTGTTCAGACGTACTGCACTTTGCGTGCCTTGATCACCCCCCCGTCACTCGGCGGGCCGAACGGCTTCGAGGTAGAGCGAATCAGGCTTGTGCGCCCGCCCGCTTTCGTCAGCGTCGAGACCGTACTCCGTCCAACCTGGAACGAGCGATTCCTGCGCGGAACGCACAGCAATGTCAACGAACCCCGCAACGCCCAGCAGTCTGCCGAGCGAGACCCGGTCGTACATCCAGCGGTGCGCTTCACCGGTTCGGCGAAATGCCAGCAGCTGGTCGTCGCTCGGCTCCGGAACGTCGGTCCAGCGTCCCGGTGGAATCGGCGTCCTTGAGCCGTCCGCCACGCGCTGTCGAAACTCTGCGATCGTGCTCTCGCTCTCGCGCCCAAGTCGTTCGATGACGAACGCCTCCGCCGGCACGTGCTCCTGAAACCACCACCGCAGCATCAAGCCGCCGGGGCGCGTGCGCGTCATCTGATCGATGAGCTCGACCGTCATCCACACATGCCGCTCGATTGCTTCGGGTTCGCCGCACGCCGCGCGCTCCAGCTCTCCCAGATAGCTGCGGCAGATGCCCTCGAGATCAGGAACCACGACGCGAATCACGCCACGCGGTTTGAGAACGCGAAACATCTCGCGGACCAGTCGCTCACCTGCATCAGGCGCGAGATGCTCAAGCACATGCGACGCGTACGCTGCGTCGAACTCCGCGGCGTCAAATGGCAACGGCGCGCGAACGTCGACGGTGATCACCTCCGGCGTCTCGGGATGCAGATCCGTGTTTGTCCATGCCGGATGCCGGCGCCTGCCGCAGCCGAGATTGAGGAGCGCGAGGCTCATGCGGTGGCCCGCTCAAGCATGGAGCTCATCTTGGCCACAATCGCGCTCGCAAGCCATTCCATCGTGAACGACGCCTGGACTGATCCGCGCAGCGGGAGCCGCAGCGCGTCGCGTTCGCCCGGTGAGCCGAATACGCGATCGAGCAGCGACGCAAGCTCGTCGGCGCTGCGATAGGTCGTTGCGTGAAATCCATCGAGATCGGCGGCGCCGTGCGGCGTCAGGAAACTGTTCGCTGCGCTCAGCTGCCGATAGAACGCGGCGTCTTCGAGCGTATCGAGCGGCCAGAGCCCGGTCGCGCGGATCGCCGCGCGGTCGGCATCACGATTCGCCGCGACAGTGCAACCCAGCGAGGCTTCGAATCCGGAGACGACCTCGCGCAGCGCAGCGTCGCGTTCCATTGCAGCGCGCAGCGTCTTGACGGACGTCGCATGCAACTGATGTTGCAGCTGGCGGGCAAAGCGTGGAACATCGTCCGCCGGATTCCAGCGCGTGAGCACACAGCCGCCGGCGGCGATGCCATCAAGCAGCCGCTGATGCAGACTCGCGTTGCCGTTCGCATGAAGCACCACGCCTGCGTCGCGGCACAATCGTCCGAGCGCGGGGCCGTTCTCGACGACACCCGCGGCATACTGACCGAGCGTTGGATGCTGCTCCCATCCTTTGCCGTAGATCGCAAAGCGGCGGCCGCGCGCTGCGCACCATCGCGCAGCCCAGTCGAGCGCCTGATGGCGAAACAAACGGTCATACAGGCTCTGGATGGTCCAGTACAGCAAGTGGCCCGCTCGTGGCGGCGCGATGCCGCGGGCGCGCAGGAGGTCCATCTGCACGCGCATGCGCTCGAAGCCTGGAACGACCTCGTTACGGGCGAGGCGTTCACGGAAGATCCGCGAGGCGTCCAGCAGGAGATCGAGCGCGGTCGCGGTGTCACCACACGTCCGAGCCAGGTCCTCTGCGGATTCCCAGCCGTGGCCGATGTAGACAACGTCCGGAGCGCCCGATTCGCGCGGGGTGTCACCGATCGCGCCGTAGGTGGCCCACGACGTGAGATTCGGCGCGTCGATCGACTGGCCGGTCGGATACCCAAAGCGCTGGTCAAAGAAGCCGCCGCTGTGCGCAACGAGCAGATCCATCGCGCCCTGTGACGCGCCAGCCTCGGGAGTCTGCGCCTCGTTGACGAGATCCTGCATCCAGCAGACGTACGGAACTTCGATCGGCACCAGCGTCGTCGGATGGCGGCGCAGATAGTTAATGCCGATGACGCAATCAATGTCATGGTCGGCAAATGGTCTGGTCAGATCGATGAGCGGCATGCTGGGGTCAGGCTCCGTCATCAGCAGCGTCGTGTGGCCGTTCGCCGCGAACGCCGCGAGCAGCTCGCGCATCATGTTGCCGACCACTGTCGTGTGCGAACAGACGAATCCGGCAACGGTGAGCGACTGTTCGCCGCGCGCTGCGGCGCGAAACCGCCGGGCCCGCTCGTCGATCGGCCGCTGTGCTGCCCGCCGTCGCGCCCGTTCGGTCCACGCGCGGTGCGCGAGTGTCCAGCGCTGCTGGCTGATCCTGCAGAGATCGAGCGACCCCTGCGCTGCGAGCGGCTCGCGCCGGATGACGAACATGCGCTGCGCCGGTGGCACGGCGAGCGATTGATCGATCGATTGCAGATAGTCCGCGACCGCGCTGCCACCGAAATGACACTCGACGGTCCGGGGCAACAACCAGCGCGTAAGATCCGCAGCGCGAAGCCATGCAGCAATCACACGGACATCGGTCTCAAAGACGAGCAGCTTCGCAGGCAGATGCGACGGTTTACGAGCCGCGATGAGCGCAGCGAGCAGCTGTGGCAGCGGTACACCGGCGAGCGCGGTGACAGGTGGCCACGCGCTGCCGAACGACGCGAGCCACTCACTCGGCGCATTGAACGCGAACGGCACCAGCATCCTGTGCGTTCCGTCGCTGCCGCCCACGCGATCGGTCAGCTGCACACGGCCCTGCCGATCGCGCAGCGGAACGATGGTGTCGTCGTGCAGCGCTTCTTCCAGGCCTGGAAGTGTCACACTGCCGATCACCCCCCCGATCACCGCGCGGTTCGCGCGCACGTTCTGTTGCTGGCCATGCTGAGGGACAATGCCGGTGGGCAGCCGATCGAGTTGCTCGGCGAGTCTGGCGACAGCGGGATCTGCGAGCAGCGGAGCACCGACCGTGCGCACGAGCGTGCCGGCAAGACTCCCCAGTCCGAGAACTACGGTTGCTTTGACGAGCGCCATGAGCTCATTCGGCGCGAGGCCGAGCTCCAGCCGCGCGAATGCCTGCTCGATGCTCGCGTCATCGCCCCGCTCAAGGCCGGCGAGAAGAGTGCTGTGGGCGGTGGGATTGGCGGCGCTCGATATCCCGCTCGACATGCACAACTCCCGAGAATGGAGTGAACCGGCATCGACGCAGCACGGCGCGCGGCTGCAAAGTTTCGGGTCGGGACACCGCATTCGCCGACGATGGGCCGGTGAGCGCGCCTGAGGTTTCCATCGTCATTCCGACATATCGCCGCGCCGCCGAACTGGCGCGGTGTCTGGACTCGATCGTCGCGACCGTACGGATGCCGCACGAGGTCATCTGCGTGACTGTCGCTGGTGACACCAGCACCGATGCGCTGCTCGAAACCCGGGTTGCGCGTGTCGTGCGCCAGGAGTCGCGCGCGGGCTTTGTGCGTGCGGCGAACGCGGGTTTCCGCGTCGCTTCGGGTCCGTGGCTTCTGCAACTGAATGACGACTGCCGTCTGCTGCCGCACACTCTGGGCAACGCCGTCCGATTTCTACAAGCCCCTGCTCATGCGTCGGTCGGACAGGCGGCGTTCTTTCACGACAGTCTCGGAACCCGCAATGTCTTTCAGCAGCTCGAGGTCGAAGGTCGCACATTTCGCGTATTTCAGGTGCGCGGACTGTGCTACGCAAACTTCGGCCTGGTGCGGCGCGATCTCGCCGAGCGCCTGCAGTTCTACGACGAACGCTTTCACATGTACGGCGCCGATCCTGACTTCTCGTTGAAGATCTGGCACGAAGCCCGCATGGAAGTGCGGCCGTGTCCGGGTGCGCTGGTCGAACATGATCAGCTGCTCGATGAGCGCTCCGCCACCGAGCGCTCCGAACAGGGCGACGACAACGCAAAGCTGTTCGCCAAATGGCAGCTCACGTGAACGGTACACTCCGCGCGTGTCGCTGGTACACGTGCAGCTTCAGGGACGGCTCGCTACCGTCACGTTGAACGACCCCGAGCGAAGGAACGCGCTATCGGCCGACATGTTTCGCGCTTTGGAAGCGGCGTTCGCCGCGCTGCAACACCACGACGCCAGCATGGTGCTTCATCTGCGAAGCAACGGACCGGTGTTCTGCGCCGGCTTCGATCTTGCCGCCTGCGTAAGCAACCGTGGACTGCTCGCGAGCTTCATTCACCGCCTCAGTCATCTCAATCGGACGATCCGCCGACTACGACAGGTCGTCGTCGTGGAGGTGCAGGGAGCTGCGCTGGCAGGCGGATGCGCGCTTCTGTCCGCGTGCGACTTCGTCTGCGTCGCTGCTGATGCCACGCTCGGGTATCCGGTGCATCGGATCGGCGTCTCACCGGCCGTGAGCCTGCCGACGCTGCTGAGCGCAACGGGCGGCGCGGCCCGGCCCCTCACGCTGTCCGCCGAGCTGATCGACGGATCGGCGGCGTTGCGGATCGGACTTGCAACGCACTGCGCAGCGAACGCAACCGACACCGCCGCACTCGCCGCGTCGCTGTGCGATGAGCTCAGGCATAAAGGTCCGATTGCGCTCGCGGCGACGAAAGCCTGGCTCAATGAGCTCGACGGAAGCGATCGGGACGATGCGTTTGATCGCACAGCGGAGAACACTGCGTCCCTCTGTGACGGTGACGAATGCGTCCAAATGCTGGGAGCGTTCTGGGCCTCGCGCCGCAAGCCCGCATGACCGTCGCGTGGCGATTCCCGTGGCGGTTCGATACGCTTGAAGCATGCCGAATGCGGAGCTCGTACTCGTTACTGCTGACGATGGCATCGCCACTGTCACGCTCAATCGCCCTGAGGCCCGCAATGCGTTGTCGCTGGAGCTCATTCGCGCGCTTGGCGCTGCCGTCCAGCGCGTCGCCGCGCAACCGTCGCTGCGCGTCGTGATCCTGACGGGTGCGGGAAAGTCCTTCTGCGCGGGCATGGATCTGAAGGCCGTCGCCAGCGACGCGGTCGCGATGGGCGAGATGCTGCGTGAGCTAAGTCGCGTATCGCGTGCGGTTCGCCGCCTGCCTGTTCCCACCATTGCCCGCGTGCAGGGCGCCGCGATCGGCGGCGGATGCGGCTTGATGGTCGTGTGCGATTTTTCAGTGACGCATCCAGAATGCAAGGTCGGCTATCCCGAAGTCGATCTTGGCGTGTGTCCGGCGGTGGTCGCACCGTGGCTGATCAAACGGATCGGTGCAGGACGCGCCCGCGCGATGCTGCTCGCGGGCGGGACCATGTCAGGGCAGCAAGGCTTTGACGTCGGACTCGCGACGCATCTCTGTGAACGCGCCGCGCTCGATGAAACAGCACGCGCGCTCGCGACGCGCCTGGCCACGGGCGGGCCGAAAGCGCTTGCAGCGACCAAGCACTGGCTCAACGAGCTGGACGGCAGCAACGAAGATGGCGTACTCGACAAAGCCGCGGAGATCAGCGCTGCGATCATCGCGGGGGAAGAAGCGCAGTCGCGACTGCGGGCGCTCTTCGCGCGCGGCTGACGACTCGGAGACCGGGCGAACGAAAGGGAAACGATCGTGTCCACGGAGCGACGGCGGGCGCTGGAACATCTTGAGATTGCGCGACGAGGTCGCGACCTCGACCGGCTCATGCTGGATCAACGTGGAGAAGGCATTGCGTCGCGACCGCGGCTCCGGCCCGGTGCATCGGCGAAGGCGATCGAGGCGCGATGGAAGGCCCTTGGCGTCGACGCGGAAACGCGCGCTGCGCTTTTCGACGCGGACGATCTCGACCACGTTGCGCATCACAGTGCGGCGATCGAAGGCTTCATCGGCACGGCCAAGGTGCCGGTCGGTGTGGCGGGCCCACTGCGCGTGCGCGGACTGTTCGCACACGGTGAGTACTACGTTCCCCTCGCGACCACCGAGGCCGCGCTCGTCGCCTCCTACGACCGCGGTGCGGCGATCGTCACGGCCGCGGGCGGCTGTGCGGCAATGGTGTTGAATGAATCGGTTCTGCGCACGCCGGGATTCGTCTTCGCGTCGCTCACGGACGCAGGGCGGTTCGTCGTGTGGGCGATCGAGCGGTTCGACGAGTTTCGCGCCGTCGCCGCGACGACGACGGAGCATGGTGAGCTCATCGACCTGCGCGTCACGATCGACGGGCGCTGGGTGTACATCGCCTTCGAATTCCGCACGGGCGACGCGAGCGGTCAAAACATGGTGACCTTCGCGACGCAGGCGATCTGCAAGTGGATCGCGAGTCATGCGCCTATCAAGCCGACGACGATGTTCGTCGAGGCCAACATGTCCGGGGACAAGAAAGCCTGCGCCCAATCGTTCCTCCTCACGCGCGGGCGGAAGGTCACGGCCGAGGCGATTGTGCCGAAGGAGCTCGTCGAGCGCAGCCTGCGCACGACGCCCGCACGGATGGCCGAATACTGGCGCATGTCTGCGGTGGGCGGCATTCTGAGCGGATGCCTCGGCATACAGGGGCACTTCGCGAACGGGCTCGCCGCGCTCTTCATCGCGTGCGGTCAGGACGCCGCGTGCGTCGCCGAGTCGGCGGTCGGCACGACGCGCATGGAGGTCGATGCGAGCGGAGGGCTCTACGTGTCGGTGACGCTTCCGAACCTGATGGTCGGCACCGTCGGCGGCGGTACGGGGCTCCCGAGCGCCGACGCGTGCCTCGCTATTCTCGGCCTTCGCGGAACGGGGCAGGCGCGGGCACTCGCCGAGGTCTGCACTGCCCTGATCCTCGCCGGCGAGATCTCGATCGTCGGCGCGCTCGCATCGGACGAGTTCGCGCAGGCGCATCAGCGTCGCGCCCGCGACCGGCGCGTTCGTTCGAAGGACGACTTACGGACGAAGCGTTCGTGAACGCCGCTCGATGGTGGATATACCAGCGCGAGCGCTTTCCCCTGCTCGCGCACGGTCCGCTGGTCCTCGTCTTCTCGGCGTCGGCGGTGTGCTACTCGGCGCTCCTGCGGGCGCGAGACGAGAACTGGTCGCGACCCGACACGATCGCGTTCGTCGTCGCGTTCGTCGTCTGCCTTCTCTTCTTTCTCGAGCTGCGCATCGCGGACGAGTTCAAGGACCGCGAAGCCGACGCGACGTACCGACCGTACCGCCCCGTGCCGCGCGGCCTCGTGACGCTGCGCGAGCTGGCAGTCCTCGGCGTCGGCCTCGGGCTTGTGCAGTTCGCGCTCGCCGCGTGGCTGGCGCCCGCCCTCGTTCTCGTACTGCTTCTCGCGTGGATCTACTTCGCACTCATGTCGCGCGAGTTCTTCGTGCGCGAGTGGATCAAGGGCCGGCACTTCACGTACCTCTGGACGCACATGCTGGTCATGCCGATCGTCGATCTCTTCGCGACGGCGTGTGACTGGATCACGCGCACGGCGCCTGACGGCACCCTCCTTCCGCCGCGCGGGCTCGGCTGGTTTCTCGCGGCGAGCTACTTCAACGGCATCGTCATCGAGATCGGTCGCAAGATCCGGTCGGCGGATGCCGAGGAAGTCGGCGTCGCGACGTACACCGCCGTGTGGGGCCGCCCGAAGGCCGTCGCCCTCTGGCTCGGCGCCGCGGCGCTGACGGCGTCGTGCGCGATGCTCGCGGCCCGCGAGATCGGGTGGACGACGGGCTTCGCGCCGGTGGCGCTCGCCCTCCTCGCGATGATTGTGATCGCCGCGGTGCGCTTCCTTCGCCAGCCGACGACGCGGCGCGGCAAAGCGGTCGAACTCGCGTCCGGCCTCTGGACCCTCGGCCTCTACCTGGGAATCGGCGTCGTCCCAGCCCTCGTGCGCGAGCTGCGAGCATGAACGAGCTGCTCGCATTCTCTTCCGCCGGGCCCGCCGCCGGAACCAACGCCGGCGTCGTGGGCGGCAAGGCAGCGGCGCTCGCGCGGCTCGTCGCGCAGCGCTTTCCTGTGCCGCCGTGGTTCGTGATCCTCCCGAGTGCGCAGGCTGCGGGGATGACGAACGACCTGCGCAGCGCGATCGACGTCGCGCTCGCCACCATCCCCGGCCCGTACGCCGTCCGTTCCTCAGCGCTCGACGAGGACTCCGCCGCGCACAGTTTCGCCGGCCAACTGACCTCGTATCTTGAGGTCGACGCGCGCGACGTGCCCGAACGCGTCGCCGATGTGTGGAACTCCGCATTCACCGAGCGCGTCCGCGCCTATCGCGCTTCGCGAGGCATGTCGAGTGAACCGACGGCGCCTGCGGTGATCGTGCAGTCGATGGTGCGCGCCGACTTCGCGGGCGTCGCGTTCACGGCCGATCCCGTTACCGGCGAGCGCGACATCGTGGTCGTGAGCGCTGTGCGAGGCACCGGCGAGAAGCTCGTGTCGGGCGACGTCAATGCCGACACGTGGCACGTGCGCGTCGTGAACGGCGCGGCCGTGATCCTGCGCACGACGATCAGTGATGCACCGACCGGCATGCCCATCGCGTTCGTGCAGTCCGTGGTCCTCATCGCGCGCTCCGCGAGTCTGTACTTCGGATCGCCGCAGGACATCGAGTGGGCGATGGACGGCGATCGCCTCTGGCTGCTGCAGTCACGACCTATCACGACGCTTGATGCCAATCCCGCGCCGGACGCGCCGTCCGACTCCAGCGACCTGCAGCTCTGGGACAACAGCAACATCGCCGAAAGCTACGGCGGCATCACGTCTCCGTTGACGTTCTCCTTCGCGCGACATGCGTACGAGGGTGTCTATCGCGCGTTCTGTCATCTCCTCGGCGTACCTGCATCCGTGATCGCCGAGAACGACGGCGTCTTTCGCGGCATGCTGGGGCTGATCGACGGACGCGTGTATTACAACCTGCTGAACTGGTACCGCCTCATCGCGATGCTGCCCGGCTATTCGCTGAGCCGCGGATTCATGGAAGGCATGATGGGCGTGCGCGAGCGGCTGCCGCCTGAACTTGACGCGCGCGTGACGCGTCCCGCCGGTCGGCGGCTCACCGAATGGACGCGGCTCGCGCGCTCGACTGCGGGCATCGTCGTCGCGTTCCGCGGCATCGAGCGGCGAGTGCGCGAGTTCGACGCCCGTCTCGCCCACGTGCTCCGGCCACCGCAGCCAGGACTCGAGCGCATGTCGCCGAGTGAACTCGTGGCCCACTATCGGATGCTCGAGAACGAACTGCTGCGCCGGTGGGACGCGCCGATCGTCAACGACTTCTTTGCGATGATCTTCTTCGGTCTGCTGCGCACCACCGTCGCTCGGTGGTGCACCGAGGCGTCTCCTTCGCTGCACAACGAACTGCTCTGCGACATCGGCGATGTCATCAGCGCCGAGCCGCCGCGCCGGCTGTGTGCGATGGCCGCGGTCGCGTCGTGCGACCCTGCGCTCGTAGCGTCGCTCTGCCATGATCCCGTTCCCGTCGCGATGGACCAGCTCGCGCGGCACGCGACGCTCGGCCCGATGGTGGCCCGCTACCTCGACGACTTCGGCGATCGATGTCTGGAAGAACTCAAGCTCGAAAGCCCGACGCTCGTCGACGATCCGACCACGCTCGTGCGCGGAATCGGTGAGCTCGCGCGGCGCGGTCCCGCGACGGAACCGTCGGCGAGCGCCCGCGAAACTCGCGAGCTCGCCGAGCGCGACGCCTTCGCGCGGCTGGCCGGACATCCGCTGCAGCGCTGGCTCCTGCGCCGGATCCTGCGGCACGCGACTGCGCGGGTGCGAACCCGTGAAAACCTCCGTTTCGAGCGCACACGCGTCTTCGGACGGGTGCGACGAATCGTCGTCGAGCTCGGCAAGCGGCTGGCGGCGGACGGACGGCTCGCGCGCGGGGACGACATCTTCTTCCTAGAGGTGGAAGAGGCGCTCGGCTGGGTCGAGGGGACCGCGACCACCCTCGATCTGCGCGGCATCGTCGCGGTCCGTCGAGCCGAGTACGACCGTTTCCGCGCAGCACCCGCGCCGCCCGATCGCTTCACCACCCGCGGCGCCGTCGCTTCGTCGCCGCGCATCGCGCACGCCGTACAGGCAACGGATCCAGCCGCGACGACGGGCGACGCGCGCCAAGGACTCGGCTGTCGTCCCGGCGTGGTGCGCGGTGCGGTGCGCGTGATTCGTGATCCGCGCGGCGCGTCGCTCGGTCCTGGCGAGATTCTCGTGGCCGAGCGCACCGATCCCGGCTGGATTCTGCTCTTCCCGATCGCGTCCGGAATCCTCGTCGAGCGCGGCAGCCTGCTCTCGCACTCGGCGATCGTGGCGCGCGAACTCGGCATTCCGGCGATCGTCTCGGTGCCCGGATTGACCACGTGGCTCGAAACGGGCGACATCGTCGAGATGAACGGCGCCACGGGCAGCATTGTGCGCGTCGAGCGCGTGGGGCGCGTAGGGGAGCGCGAGCCATGACGAGCGAAGTCGCGCATCGCGCCGACTTCAGCGCGATCCGCTACGCCCAAGTCTGGGAGGACGCCGAGGTCCTGGTCGCCGGACTCGCGATCAGGCCGGGCGACCGCTGCCTCTCGATCGCGTCGGCAGGCGACAATGCGATCGCGATGCTCGTCAGCGATCCGTCCGAGGTGCTCGCCGTCGATCTCAGTCCGGCGCAGCTTGCGTGCGTCGCTCTGCGCGTCGCGGCGTACCGCGCGCTCGCGCACGGTGAACTCCTCGAACTGACGGGATCTCGCGCGAGTGATCGTCGCCGCGAGCTCTACGCCCGCTGCGCCACGCACGGCGGTCTTGACCCCGACGCCAGGATGTTCTGGGATGCGCGGCTCGAGCTGGTCGACGAAGGCATCGGACGGGTCGGCAAGTTCGAGCGTTACTTCACCACTTTTCGCCGCTGGGTTCTGCCCCTGATCCACGGGCGCGCGACCGTGCGCTCGCTGCTCGATCCTCGCGACCCGGACGCGCGGCGACAGTTCTATGACCAGACATGGGACGGATGGCGCTGGCGCGGCCTCTTTCGCGTCTTCTTCTCACGCTTCGTCATGGGCCGACTCGGCCGCGATCCCGCGTTCTTCCGCTACGTCGACGGTGATGTCGGCGGGCGAATCCTGGCGCGGGCCGAGCATGCCCTCGTGGAGCTCGCGCCCGCCGACAACCCGTACCTGCACTGGATTCTGACGAACGAACACGGCCGTGCGCTGCCGCTCGCGTTGCGGGCCGAGCACTTCGACGTGATCCGATCCCGCATCGACCGTCTGCGCTGGCGGCACGTCGCGATCGAGGATGCGCTCGTCGATCATCCGCCGTTCGATCGCTTCAATCTGAGCGACATCTTCGAGTACATGTCGCCTGAGGCGAGCGAAGGCCTTCTCCGTGCGCTCGTGCGCCACGCCTCGCCCGAGGCGCGGTTGCTCTACTGGAACATGCTCGTGCCGCGATCGCGGCCGGCGTCGATGCGGGCGACGCTCGTTCCGTGTCTTGACGAGGCCGAGCGGCTGTTTCGCGCCGACAAGGCATTCTTCTACAGCCGACTCGTCATCGAGCAGGTGACGTGATGCCGCACCCGATTCCCGTCTGGAGCGGCGTCGCGCTCGTCCTCGCGTTCCAGCTCGCGCTCTTCGCGACGGTCCATCGCGCCCGCTCGCGACTCGGGGCAGAAGGCAGTCGCAAGACAGTGCACGTGGCATCGGGGCTCGCAGCGCTGGGATTGCCGTGGCTCTTTCACAACGCGTGGCCGGTGATTCTGATCTGCAGCGTCACCACGGTGGCCCTCGCGGGTGTGCGCCTGCTGCCGCGCTGGCGCGCGGGCCTTGGGCGCACGCTGCACGAGGTCGATCGCACGTCGTACGGCGAAGCACTGTTTCCCGTCGCAGTCGCGGCGCTCTTCGTTCTCGCGCACGACGAGCTGGCCTTCTACGTCATTCCGCTCCTCGTCCTCACGCTGGCCGACGCCGCCGCCGCGATCGTCGGCACTCGCGCCGGCATCCTGCACTTTCGAACCGCGGAATCTCACAAGTCGCTGTCCGGGTCGTTCGCCTTCCTCGCCGTCGCATGGACCGTCACGTTTGTGCCGCTGCTGGCGTTTGACGTCGTCGAACCGCAGCGCGCGGCGCTCATCGCGTGCATCGCTGCGACGCTGTTGACGCTCGTCGAGTCGATCGCGTTTCGCGGGCTCGACAACCTGCTGTTGCCGGTGCTCGGCTACGCGATGCTGAAGATCGATGTCACACTCGAGGCCTCAGCGCTCGCGACGCGCCTGCTCCTGGCGGCGGGGCTTCTCATCGCGATGCTGGTCGTGCGTCCGGCCGCTGCGTTCCTGCCCGACGCGGCCATCGCGTCGGCACTCTTCTGCTATACGACGTGGGCGCTTGCGGGCCGGGCGTGGCTCGTCGCGCCGGTGACGGCGCTTGTCATCTGCGCAATCGCGTTTCGGACTGGTCGCGCCACAGATGTCGCGCCGCGCGGGGCGCCGGTCGTCGTGGCAATGACGCTGGCGGCGCTGGTCGTGCTCATCGCGCACGTTGTGGCACCGGACCCGGCCCTGCATCACGCGTTCGTGGCGGCGATCGCGGCATCGCTGGGGATGCTCGTGCGGACCGCGACCGACCACCGATGGGCCGGCATGGTCGCCGGCGTCGGCGCGGGCACGCTGCCGCACATCCTCTTCATCGCCACACCGGACACTCGTACACTCGTCGCCATGCTTGTCTGGCCGATTGTCGCCGTCATCGCGCCAATGCCCCGCGACGAAGCCGCGCGCTGGTGGCTGCGGTGCGCGATCCTCTTTGTTGTCGCCGGCTCAATCGTGGGGATCGCGAGCGTCGACGCATGACGACGCGCGCGGACGCCGGCATTATCGACGAGGCGCCGTTGCGCGACGGCGCCGATCGCGCGTTCGCGCTGGCGGACGGCGGTGCGCGTTGTTCGCTCTGGTGGTCGTCGACGCCGCGGTGGCGCGATGCATCAACGGGATGCATCGGACACTTTGAGGCGCGCGATCTATCGAGCGCGACGACACTCCTTCGTCAAGCCGCCAAGACGCTGTTCGCCGCCGGCATCGTGCACTGTCTCGGCCCGCTGGACGGCTCGACCTGGCGACGCTATCGCGCGGTGATCGAGACCAGCGTCGAGCCGGTCTTCGCGATGGAACCGACTTCACCCGCGTGGTGGCCCGAGGCCTTTCGCGGCGCGGGGTTCACCGTCGCCGAAACCTATCACTCGTCGCTCGAAGACCCGATCACGATCGACGATCGCATCGAGACGCTCGCGCGGCGCGTCCGGGACGCCGGGATCACGCTCGTCTCGATCGACGAACTCGATGACGAGACGGCGCTCGACGCCGTCTTTGCGATCTCGCGCGTCGGATTCGCCGACAACGCGCTGTACACGCCGCTAGCGCGCGCCGAGTTCGACGCGATGTACCGACCGCTCATGGGCCGCCAGCCGCACGGACTCGCGCTTCTTGCGCGCGGTGCCGACGACGCGCCGCTTGGCTTTCTCTTCGGACTGCCGAACCTCGTCGAACCGCAGCCGTGCACGCTCATTCTCAAGAGCATGGCGATCATGCCCTCGGCGCGGCGCGTTGGACTCGGAACGCTTCTGATCGAGCGCTGCAAGGAGAACGCTCGCACGCTCGGTCTTGCTCGGTGCATCTATGCGCTCATGCACGACGCGAATCACTCCGCAACGATCGCGCGGCATCATGCGGCGGTGATTCGCCGCTACGCGCTCTTCGCGCGGAGTCGCGGCTCGTGAATCTGTATCACCTGTTCGCTCGATCGATCGCGGATCTCAAGGATTCGCCCGCGCTGATTGACCAGGGGGGCGTCACGGTCACGTTTGGCGAACTCGATGCACGGGTCGCGCACACGGTGACGCTCCTCGCGCAGCATGGGATCACGCGCGGCTCGACCGTCCTGATGCTGCAGCCGATGGGGATCGAGATGTACGTGGTCCTTCTCGCTGTCATTCGTGCTGGGGCAATGGCGATGTTCTTCGATCCGAGCGCGGGACGCGCCCACATTGCGCGCTGTTGCGCGCGGCGCATGCCGGACGCAATCGCTGCCGGGTGGAAGGGTCACACACTCCGTCTGGTGTCACCATCGCTGCGGCGCATCCGGACGAAGCTCGCGTTCGGCCGCGTTCCATTCTGTGACGCCAGCTTCCACCAAAGTGCCGAGCTTGCTCCAACGACGCTGATTACTGATGTCCCCGACACGGCGCCCGCGCTGATCACTTTCACGAGCGGCAGCACAGGCGTTCCGAAGGCTGCGGTCCGCACGCATGGTCTGCTTCGGGCGCAGTACGAGCGCCTGGTCGGCGCGATCGATCTCGCGCCCGGCCAGCGCGACCTCACGACGCTGCCGGTGTTCGTCCTCGCGAATCTCGCCGCGGGCGTGACGTCGCTCCTCCCCGGTTCCAAGACGGCACATCGCGAGCGAAAGCCGGATCGCACCGTGATCTCCCCGACAAATCTCGGCTTCCTTGCGTTTCTCACAGCGCCGACGCTGCGGCGCATCTACACGGGCGGCGGTCCGGTCTACCTCGATCTCCTCGACCTCTTCGCGAAGTCATTTCCCGCGGCGCGCGTGACTGTTCTCTACGGCTCTACCGAAGCGGAACCCATCGCTCATGTACACGCTGACGCGCTCGACGAGTCCGACCGAGAAGCCATGCGCAACGCGGGAGGTCTCTGCGTCGGCGCACCGATCGAGCGGATCGCTCTGCGCGTCATCGCGGATGTGTTCGGTACGCCAATCGCGCCGATGACGGCCCGCGAACTCGACTCGCGCACGATGCCGGCCCGCGCGATCGGAGAGATCGTCGTCAGTGGCGATCATGTGCTTCCGGGATATCTCGATGGTGTCGGCGACGACGAGACGAAGTTCCGCGTCGACGGCGTCGTGTGGCATCGCACGGGCGACTCGGGCTACCTCGATGAGCGCGGACGTCTCTGGCTCACCGGCCGCTGCGCCGCGCGCATTGACGACGAGCATGGACGTACGTACACGCTGCCTGTCGAGTGCGCGGCGCGGGCGCGACTTGGAGGGCGCACCGCGTACGTGCTGCATCGCGGTCGCCGCATCCTGCTTGCGACCTCGCATGGCGAGTCCGTCGACGCCGAAGGACTGCGCCGGGAGATCCCGTGGGTGCACATCGACGACGTACGCATTGTCCGCCAAGTGCCGTATGACGCGCGGCATCAGGCGAAGATCGACTACCTCGCGCTGCGCCGGATGCTCGATCGCGGGAGCCGTTAGAAAGCAAACAGCGTGTCAAGCACGCGGGCAATCAGACCCTTCTCCGTCGCGTCCTTCAGCTGACCCTTCGTAAGCTTTTCGATCGCCGCGTTCGCCAAGCGATGACTCTGGACGATGTTCGAGGCATCGACGTCTTCAGGACGGCACACGCCGGACAGGCGAATCGTCTGCTCCTCGCCATCCATGTTCAGATGCTTGAATGCCTCGACCAGGATCGTTCCGTTCGGCATGACTTCGACCACCTCCGCGGTGATCTTCGCGCTGAAGTCATCCTGACGGCCGATGTTGCCCTTGGCGTCGAACTTCTTCTTGCCGTCCACCTGGAACTGCGGCAGGTCCGAGCCGCTGAGCTGCAGGCTGTCGCTCCACTCGGTGAAGTCGAAGTTGATGAACTGACTGATACCGGCGTCCAGAGCGTACTTCTTGTCGGTCTTAGCGTCTGCAGTCGACTTGGCTTTGCTCGTCTCACTGACGAGAATCGTGATGAGATCATGCACTTTGAATGTGCGCGGCTCGCGGTCGAGCACCGCGGTGAGACCGCCGCTGATCCCCGGCCCGCCACCGCGGACAGGCGCCGGCTCTGAGTTGCGCGCGTCGAGCGTCTGTACGCCCAGGGGCCGCGAAGGCACGGCGTTGATGAAACGGTTCTCGATCTCCTGCTGCCTGCGTCTCGGCGTCGTCGGTTCGGGCGCAGGCCGCGCCGGAACTGCTGACGGCGCAGGCGCAGGTCGCGCGTTCGGCGCAGCTGGGGCAGCGGTCGGCGCTTCAGCGCACGCCGAAGCAGTGACGAGGAGCGCGGAGAGAATCGTGAGGCTGGTTCGGAGCATGATGATCTCGCAGGAGTGTGGCGGCGGGGAATGAGATCAGATCAGCGAATGACGGCGCGGCCGGGGCCGGTGACGACAGCGGTGAAGGGCTTGCGGTTCTTGCGGTCTTTGCGGTCGAGTGCAAAGAATCGGATCGTGTCGCCGAGGCCGCCTTCTTCATCGGCCACCGCAGCGACTTCGATCGCGACCGTGCCAAGCTCGCGCCGCACCGTGACTTTGTCGTTCTTCTTGATCTCGATTGGCTTGCGCACCATGTCGCGAAGGATGCGGTCGCTCTTGGCGATGTTGGCCTGCGCGATCGCCGAGCCAACCATCTCGACGTTGACGAGTTTGCCGAAGGTGCTGGGCGGAACCCATGCGGTCGCGACTTCCACGGCGTCGCCCCCGGTGCTTCCACCGCGACGAATGGCGTACCGCGCCACTGCAACCTGCGACTCAAGCGTCACGCGCACGGTGACATCGGTTCGGGAGACAACAGTGTCCCCTTCGCGGCCGATGATGCGGACTCGCACCGAATCGGCACTGAGTGACGTGAGCGGAACGATTTCGTATCGACGGGTGCGGTCGGTGGCGTCGAGCAGCGCCGCGTCGACGCCCTCGACCGCAAGGCGCACCGGCGTGTGCTTGTCGGCGTGCGCGTTGGAGATCAGGTCGGCGATGAGACCGCGTGGAGTCAGCGCTGATCGCGAAATATCTGCGATGAATTCGTCGCGCGGCCCAGGTGGCGGCGGAGCAATGGTCGGTGTCGCGAGATCATCAACAGCCATTCCACGCATCGCCGCCGCTCGATCGGCGTGCGCGGATCGCACCGTGACGTCTTTGCCGCTGAAGTCGAGCAGACCCACTTTCGCCCCGTGGACCGAGAGCTTGCTGCGCACTTCATCGAGCGTCAGCGTGAGCGAACTCACTCCGCCGAGTTCCGCGATGATCGTGTCGCCGAGACCCGTCGCGCTCTCGCCATCGAGATACGCGACGTCGCGCAGCCGCACGTGCGTTGCATCGCCTTCGAGCTTCACGTTGGCACGAAGCACGATCGAATCGGCGACGGCGACGGATGGGACGGCGAGTGCGACGAGAGCCATGGTCACGCATCCTGCGAGACGAAGGGCTGTCCAAAGTACCTGTGAGTTTTGCGTTGCCATTGGTGTGTCCTCCTTGACTTGACCAGATGCTTGGATCGCAGAAGAGCAGATCAGCGATGCGGCGATGAGCGTTGCTTAGAAGCGACGGAGCTGATTGACCTGCTGCAGCGTTTCGTTCGTCGCTTGAATGACTTGACTGTTCATTTCAAACGCGCGCTGCGTGCGAATGAGGCTGACGAGTTCAGTGACAGCCTCCGTGTTCGATTGTTCGAGAAAGCCCTGCAGAATCTGGCCGCGTGCGTCTTCGTTCGGATTGCCGACGAGTGGATCACCGCTGGCGGCGCTCTGCACGAAGACGTTGCCGCCCACGGCCTGCAGGCCGGCTGGATTGATGAACTTCGCGAGCTGCACCTGGCCGATATCCTCCGGCGTGGTTGAGCCGGACAGCAGCACGGACACGATGCCGTCGGTGCCGATCGACACCGCTGTCGCGTCCGGGGGCACCGTCAGCTCAGGCTCGATGAGTCGATAGCCCGGCGAGTTCGCGAGGACGAGCTGGCCATCAGCGTTCAGCGTGAAGTTGCCCGCCCGCGTATAGCCGAGTCCGCCGCCAACGCTGTCCGGAGTCTGGAGGACGAAGAAGCCGTCCCCCTGAATCATCATGTCGTAGGTCATGCCCGTCTGCTCGGCCGGACCCTGACGCATGTCGAGCTGTGTGCCCGAGATCTTCACGCCGAGACCTGTCGACATCCCGGTCGGGTAGCTGTTGACGGTGTCGTTGGGGAGATTCGGCTGCGCGAGCTTCAGATAGAACAGGTCTTCGAAGTTCGCGCGGCTTCGCTTGAAGCCGGCCGTGTTGACGTTCGCCAGATTGTTGGCGATGACGTCGAGATTGAAGTTGAGGGCGCTGAGGCCGGTCGCTGCAGTGTTGAGAGCAAGGTAGCTCATGATTCACATTTCCTGGCGTGGCAATCACGCGCTGATAGAGCTGATGATGCTGCTGCTAGTTCTAGAAGCTGCTAGATCTAGATAAGGCGGGTGATGCCTGCGATTGCTTGGCCGGTCAGGTTGTCCTGGTACTGCATCATGCGAAGGTTCGCTTCCATCAGCCGCGACTGACGGATCATTTCGACCATCGCGTTAACGGGGTCAGATCCGCTGCCTTCAAGCATTCCTTGTGCCACATCGGCGGCGCCGTCGGGGACGCGCTCGACGCCGGCCTTCGTTGACAGAATGTTTTGGCCCAGCTTCTCGATCGCAGCGGGGTTGAGGGGGCGAACGATGCGGATTCGAGCGACTTCGTCACCGTCCTGATAGATCCGGCCCGTGCGGTCGACCGCGAACTTCTGCTCCGGATCGACCTTGACCGGTCGACCGTCCTCACCGATGAGAGCGCGACCATTGCCGGCGACGCGCAAGATTCCGTCACCATCGACGACCAAGGCGCCGTCACGAGTCATCTGAATCGGCGAGTTGGCGGTGGGCGGTTTCCCGTCGGCTGACGCGAGCACAAAGAAGCCTTCGCCGCGGATCGCAATGTCGGTGTCGAGCAGCGTGCGCTCCAGCGGGCCCTGACTTAGGTCGATGCGGTCTTTGCCGAAGCGGAGACCGCCGCCGAGCTTCTCCAGCATGTCCTGCGAAGGAGCGAGGGGATCAGCGAACGACGAACGCCCCTCGAGGCGCTCGGCGGGTCGCTCCTGCGGCGTGATGATGTCGGGTTTGAAGCCGTTGGTATTAGCGTTCGCGAGGTTGTTCGCGATGACGTCCATGCGTCGCATCGACGCGAGGACGCCGCTCGTGGCGAGATACGTTCCGTAGTTCACTGGATGCCCTCCGGGTCAGCCGGGGCGGCGGGCGGAAGGCGGCGGGCCAGATGCAGCGCGACGGCGATCGTCGTGAGATCAGCGATACGAATGGCCATTTGCGCGATGATCGAGTCGGACGGATTGTCGGTGGTCGACTTGGTTCCAGTGGTCGACGTGGTTCCACCGTCCCATCGGAGGCTTCGGGCCTGCTGGCCCAGCGCCTGCATCCCTGACGGAAGGCGGGCCGCGTCCATGCGGCGCCACGCGTCCATCACGCGATCCCGAATTGCATCCTGCTGTTCAAACCGCGAGTCAAACTTCATTGGGTTCTCCATCTGGCACTCCTTGCCCGGACGGCGGACGGGACACCAATGCAACGCCAATGCCGCCACGCCGCGGCCACGACGATGAGTACGTCCTCCCGTTTATCGAGGCCGGTGATCGCGGTTCCCTTTAACCGGCTCGCGGGCGACAGCTGGCCGGCGCACTCCGTGCGCACGCAGTCGCGCAGTCCGTGCCCGCTGGCCGGAGGTCCTTGCGGGGTTGCGCGGCACATTTGTGTCCGCTGGTCGGTGCTGCGGTCGATACCTTCCGCCACCCTCTTCGGACCGCACTCTCGACTCCAATGGACGGCGCCAATGGACGGTCTCTCCGGCTTCGCCCCTTCCTTTCGAGAGTTCCTCGGGTACCTCCGTGTCGAAGCGGGCCTCGCTCCAGCGACGCTGGAGGCCTACGGACGTGACCTGCGCCAGCTCGCACTCGACCTCGTGCCGCGCGGTGTTGCGGGACCTGACGCGGTCACACTGCAGATTCTGTCCGAGCATCTGCAGCGCCTGCATCGCGAGAACGGCATGGAACCGACGAGCGTCGCGCGCCACCTGGCGTCGATCCGCGTCTACTTTCGATATCTCTTCGCCAACCGCCGCGTGCCGACCGATCCATCGCGCCTGCTTGAGCGGCCGACTCGCTGGAAGCGGCTGCCCGGCGTCCTCAGTCCGACGCAGATGCGCGCACTTGTAGCGGCGCCCGCGCCAGAGCACGGCGCACTGTGGCTGCGCGACAGGACCATGATGGAACTGATGTGGGCTGCGGGCCTGCGGGCATCAGAAGTGGGCGCGCTCAAATTGAACGAGTACCACGACACGCTGTGCATGCTGACGGTAACGGGGAAGGGATCGAAGCAGCGCGTCGTTCCGATCGGAACACCGGCGCAGGAACTCGTGCGGCAGTACCTCGCGGAGTGCCGCCCGAGCCTGACGCGGTGGAAGGACGGCCGCGACCGCCACCGCCTGCTGCTCTCGTTCAGCGGCCGGCCGCTCGAGCGCGTGGCCGTGTGGCAGATTGTCAAGAAGTACGCAGCGATCGCGCAACTGCGCGACGTTCATCCCCACACGCTTCGCCACTCCTTTGCGACGCACCTGGTGCACGGAGGCGCAGATCTGCGCGTCGTGCAGGAGCTGCTCGGCCACGCCGACATCGCGACGACGCAGATCTACACCCATGTGGACCGCAGCCGGCTTCGCGATGTCGTCAAGAAACATCATCCGCGGCCTTAGCAGTCCGCCAATCCGTTTGGCGTCGTTCTCATATGCTTCGCTCCTCATGACGCAGGTCGATCCGTGCATTCTCGTGATTCTCGGCGCGTCCGGCGATCTCACGTCCCGGAAGCTGATTCCGGCGATGTATGAAATGACGAAGGCCGGAACGCTCCATGAAGGGACGCGCATCCTCGGCGTCTCCCGTTCAGCGAAGTCCGACGAGCAGTGGCGCGACGAACTCAAGACATGGGTGAAGGAACAGGCGAAGGGCTTCGACGAAGCGACATGGTCGAAGCTCGCGTCGCGGATTCATTATTTCGCGGGCGATGCAACGAAGGGCGACTGCTATCCGCCACTCAAGCAGCGGCTCGAGGAACTGGGGACGAACTGCGAGACGAAGGGCAATCTCCTCTTCTTTCTCGCTGTCGCCGAGAGTCTGTATGAACCGATCGTCGCTGAGATCGAGGCGGCCGGTCTCGTCATCGAAGGGAAGCGCTGGTGTTCGCTTGATCGCGACACGCGATCGTGGCAGCGCATCATCGTGGAGAAACCGTTCGGCCATGATGCCACAAGCGCCGCGAGTCTGAACCGCGCGCTCGGCAGAGTGTTTGAAGAAGAAGCGATCTATCGCATCGATCACTATCTCGGCAAGGAAGTCGTGCAGAACCTGCTCGTCTTCCGCTTCGCCAACACGATCTTTGAGCCGCTGTGGAACTGGCAATATGTCGATCACGTGCAGATCACCGCCGCCGAAACCGTTGGCGTCGGTCAGCGCGTCGAGTTCTACGACCAGACCGGTGCAATCCGCGACATGATTCAGTCGCATCTGTTTCAGATCATGGCGTTTGTCGCGATGGATCCGCCGACAAGCTTTACGCCCGACGCGATCCGATTTGAGCGCGCCAAAGTATTTGAAGCGATCACGGTTCCCACCGTTGAGCAGCTGCCGCTGGTCGCCGCACTCGGACAGTATGCAAGTGGCGGCAAGGAGTCGGCTTACCACGAGCTGCCCGGCGTGCGTCAAGGCACAACGACCGAAACGTATGCCGCACTGCGCGTGCAGTTCGACAATTGGCGCTGGGCGGGCACGCCGTTCTACATTCGCTCGGGCAAGAAGCTCCACGCCAAGCGCACCGAAGTAGTCATCGAGTTCAAGCGACCGGCCGCGAATCTGTTCCGCACGCTGGATACGGTCATGCGCGACTGGCCGCGGCCTCCGAATCGCATGGTGATCGAGATCGCTCCGCACGGCGTGTTCAGTCTGCGCTTCGAATGCAAGGCGCCGGGCACGCGCGTGCGCATCGACTCCGCCGAGATGGCGGTGGATTACAACGAGCGGTTCGGCGTCGAACCGGTCGAGGCGTACGGCCCGCTCATCATTGATGCGATGCGCGGTGATCAGACGCTCTTCAAGAGCCGTGTCGAAGTCGAGGCGTCATGGAACGCCGTGATGCCGGTGCTCGATGATCGTTCGGCCGGCATCCGCAAGGGAATCGCCGCGAACTATCAATGCGGCTCCTGGGGTCCGGCGTCGGCCGACGAAATGCTCGCCCGCGACGGGCGGACTTGGCACAACCCCACGGAATCGCGGTGAAGTCCGCCGGGGCGGTGCTGTATTCTGCCTGCGATGGCGGAACCGACTCCTCATGGCCGCGACACGTACGACCTCGATGAGGTCACGCCGCTGACACCGGCGCTGCCCGGACTCGTATCGGTCGCGCGGACGCGCGATCAGCTGCTCGATGCCGTCGCTGCGGACCTGATCGTTCATGCGAAGAACTGCGTACGCACGTTTGGTGACGTGCACATTGCACTGTCGGGCGGCTCGACTCCGTTACCGCTTTATGAGCGCCTGATGTACGACCCGAATCTGCGGTCGTTTCCCTGGACGCGCACACATTTGTGGATCGTTGATGAGCGATGCGTGCCGTTCGATGACTCGCGGAGCAACTTCGGTCACATCAAAGACATAGTGGTCGATCACTCCGGGATTCCCACCGAGCAGGTTCATCCGATGATGGCGACGCATCCCGATGCGGACGCCCTGTACGAGAACGAGCTGCGCGAGCATCTGGGATGGCGCGAAAAGGGGCAGGACCGGCTCGACTGGGTGGTGTTGGGCATGGGCGACGACGGTCACACCGCCAGTCTGTTTCCCCACCATGAGGCGCTGGACGAGACAGTCCGGCTCGTGCGGAAGTGCACCGGACCCTTCGTGACACCGCCGGACCGCGTCACGATGACGTATCCGTTGATCAACTCGGCGCGCTTCATTGCCATCATGGTGACCGGCGCTGCAAAGGCCCCGACAATCGCGCGCATCGCCCGCGGCAACCCAGACCCCCACGAGTTGCCGATCACCGCGATCCGCCCGTTGGCGGGCGAGTTGAAGTGGTATCTCGACGCCGACGCTGCGGTTTCACCGATCACCCTTTGAAGGGTTTGCAAGCTGTTCCCTATAACCGGCGCGGATTCGCGCCATCTCTCATGTCGCTCGTCGAGCGTTTCATTGCACCGTCATCGCATTGCGATTGAACGTTGTGCACAGCAGCCGATCGGAGAAACGACGGTACAGTTTTGTTGCGGCGCAGACGTGCTGCGCCACCAAGAGAAACCGCAATGAGAGGAAAGACATGACTCGATCTCTGATCGCTTGCGCCCTCGCGCTCGCAGTGACCGGCTCGGCAGCCGCTGCTATCTCGAACTTCCCGTTGACCTTCACCGGTTCGCAGGAGAATCCGCCCGCCGATCCTGACGGCACCGGCTCGGGAACTCTGACCATCGATACGGACACGAACACCATTTCGTGGAACTTCGTCTACGCGAACATCGCTGTGCCGACCGCGATGCACATCCACTCAGGGCAGGACACGACAAACGGCCCGATCCTCGTCGGCATGGGCGTCGCGACGAGCGGCGGTCCGGGCACGCTGATCGCCTCGACGACGACGACGCCTGCCAACATCGCGTCGATTCTCGCGAACCCGCAGAACTTCTACGTCAACCTCCACAACGGACCGTTCGCTGGCGGCGCGATTCGAGCCCAGATTCCAAAGGGCTTCATCGACGTTGCACTCAGCGGTGATCAGGAAGTCGGCGCCGGCGATCCCGACGGCAGCGGCAGCGCGACCCTTTGGCTTGACACCGGCGTGAACAAGATCTTCTGGGACATCACCTACAAGAACATCGACGCGCCGAGCGACTCACACATTCATGACGGCGACTTCGGCACCAACGGCCCCGTGTTCATCGGCTTTGGTCCGGGCACGACCGGTGGACCGGGCACGCTGATCGGCGACAAGGACGCGACGGACGCGCAGCTCGATCAAATCATCGCGGACCCGGCGGGCTTCTACGTCAACGTTCATAACGCAGCGTTCCCGGGCGGCGCGATTCGCGGACAGCTGATCCTTCCGGATCCAGTGTCCGGCGATCTCAACGGCGACGGTGAAGTGAACGCTGAAGATCTCGCGATCCTCCTCGGACAATGGGGCGGACGGGGCAGCGGCGACCTCGACGGCAGCGGAACTGTTGATGCTGCGGATCTTGCGATTCTGCTTGGCGCCTGGGGCTGAGCGAACAGAGAGTGATTGATGAAAGCAGGCCGCGCCGTCATGAACGGCGCGGCCTTTTTCGTTGGTGATGACATGACTGTGCGCTTCGGGGGCCAACTCACGCTGAAACACGATTCGCTGTGTGCAAGCCGGTTGAACCTTGACCATGGGTGCTGAAGGCACGCTGACGTGAACATGCGCCGTCATGCCACTTTCGCGACATTGCCGCGAAACGGCTCTGGGCCGCTCCTCGCCGTCATACGCACTCACCGAAACCGCAGCGACCGCGGAAACGCGATCAGATTCGCCTTCTCCTTCACGAGTGCCAGCGTCTCCTCGGCCGTGTCGTTCGCGCGCTGAGAACCGGTCTTCAGGATGCCGAGAATGACATCGTCCTTGCCTTCGTACCGCTTGCGGCGCTCGCGCATCGGCTCGAGCATTGTGTTGATCTCAGCAGCAAGCTCGACCTTGATGTGACCGTCGCCGATGTTGTCGCCGGTCGCGTACTTGTGCTTGAGTTCCTCGACGCGGGCGCGGTCGCTGTGGAACGCATCGACATACTGAAAGAGCGCGTTGGTGATGTCGCCCGGCGCGGTGGCGCTCTGGCGTCCGGTGAAGATCTTCTTCACCTTTTTTTCCACTTCGCTCGCCGAATCGCTGATGAAGATGGCGTTGTTCAGCGACTTGCTCATCTTGTTGACGCCGTCTGTTCCAAGCAGCCGGCCGACCGCACCGACGTCGGCGCGCGGAATCGGTAGCGCGCCGCCCAGCTGCACGTGATCGTCGTCTTCCGCCTGGTCGCTCACGTTGCAGAAGATCTGATTGAAGCGCCGCGCAACTTCGCGTGTGAGTTCCAGATGCGGCACCTGGTCTTCGCCGACGGGAACACCGACCGGGCGGAACGCGAGGATGTCGGCCGTCTGGCCGACGGCGTACAGCGGAAATCCAAACGAGTAGGTCTCGCCGAGATTCTTGACCTTGATCTCTTCTTTCAACGTCGGATTGCGCATCACGCGATTGAACGGCAGGAGCATCGCGAAGAGGAACGTCAGCTCGGCGATCGCCGGGATCTCGCTCTGCAGGAAGATGGTGGAGCGTTCCGGATCGATGCCCATCGAGAGATAATCGCGCACGATCTCGATGCAGTCGCTCTTGATCTGCTCGCTCTTATCAATGCGCGTCGTGTACGCATGCATATTCGCGATAATGAAGTAGCAGTCGTGCGTGTCCTGCAGCTGAACGCGCCGCTTCACGCTGCCGACCCAGTGCCCGAGATGGAGAATGCCGGTCGGTGTGTCGCCGGTAAGGATTCGAGGCTTCGCGAGACGAGTCATGGCAGGGCTACTGTACAAGCGTCCATGCCAGTGCGAGATTCGCGGCGTTGAAGAGCGCGTGCGCCACGATCGGCGCGATCAGCCCTTGCGTCCGCTCGCGAATCAGGCCCAGCATCACTGACAGCAAGAAGAGGCTCGCCATCGCGCCCGCAAGAGACTCGACGGGGACGGATGGAATGTGCATCGCCGCAAAGGCGCCGGATGTGATGAGGATCGACGGCCACGCACCGATGCCGAGGGCGCGGATCGCACCCTGCAGCCCCCCGCGGTATGCGATTTCCTCGATCACGGGGGCGGCGATGACGACCGCCGCGATGACCGCGAGCGCCCACGGATCGCCGCGTGATTCGATCAGCGCACCAAGCGTCTTGTGTGCTATCTCCGAAGGCTCGACGCCCGTAAGCAACGCCTGCAACTGCGTCGCGAGCTGGTTGCCCAGAACAATCCAAGGCGCGACGCACGCGATGGCGACCACGCTCGTGCCGACGGCGCTTCGAAACGGTGCAGGCGTCTGATCCGATCGGCGAAGCATCCACACGAGCAGGGCGGCAATCGGTGCCTGTGTCGCGTAGGCCGTCCAATGAACCATCGCCATCCCGCGCATCGTGGTCACGTCGACGGCCCCGCGCACCGACGGAACGGAAAGCGACGGCGCAAGGAGGAGCAGAAGAAAGAGCGCGGCCAGCAGGAGCGAGTCATCCGCGCGCGGCATGAACGCCGGGCGTGTGCTGAGATTCAACCAGCGGCGGCGAACCGCTACGTGCGCAACCACAGCGCCGAGGATGGCGCTCACCAGCACCACGAGTGCGTACGGGATCCAATGGCCAGGGGCTTGGACGATCGGCGCCGCGTCGACTGGCGGCGCGTGGTCGAGAACTACCGGAGCGGCTATAACCACGGTTTTCTGGAGGAGCCAGTGCATGAGTTCGTTGCTCGACGCGATCGTTGCCCGCAAACGCGAGGAAGTGGCTCGCGCCCGCGAAGTGACGCCGCTCGAGTCATTGAAGCGATTGTGCGCCGAGCTGCCGCGCCCCCGTAATTTCTTTCGCGCCGTCGTTGACGCGCACCATCACGAGGAAACGCGGATTATCGCGGAGATCAAGCGGAAGAGTCCGTCCGCCGGAATCATCCGAGCTGACTTTGATCCGGTGGCCTTGGCGAAAGCCTATCACCACGCCGGAGCCGCCGCGATCTCGTGTCTCACCGACGAACATGACTTCGGAGGCAAGCTCGAATACATCCACTTGATCCGCGAAGCGGTTCCGCTCCCGGTGCTGCGGAAGGACTTCATCGTCGATGAGTACCAGGTGTGGGAAGCGATGGCGGCGGGTGCCGATGCTGTGCTGCTGATCGCGGAAGTGCTGTCTGAGTCCAAGATCATCGACCTTCAGATCCTCGCGATCGAGCTCGGGCTCACAACGCTTGTTGAAGTGCACAGCATGGAGAACCTGCTGAAGGTGAAGAATCACATCGGATTTCCGCACCCGGGCTACTCGCTGCTCGGCATCAACAATCGCGACTTGTCGTCGATGACCACCAGCATCACGCACACGTTTCGCCTTGCAGAACTGGTCGAAAACCGCGACGTGCTGGTCAGTGAATCGGGCATCACGAGCCGGGAGGATCTCAAGCGACTTCGTGAGCATGGTGTCAACATCGCTCTCGTGGGCGAGTACCTCATGAAGCAGCCCGACCCCGGACGCGCGCTCGCCCGCCTGCTTGGCGAGAACGAATGAGGGCGAGAACGATTGACCCAGACCGAACGAAGATGCGATCGCGCGCTATACTCCGTCCCTGATGCCCGCCTCCGCCGCACTGAAATCGCACGGTTCCGACACGATGACCGAAGGTGTGCGCGTTCAGGTTCAGCCGAACTATCTTTCCGCGCAGTCCGATCCGCGCCAGCGAAAGTTTCTGTTCGCGTACAAGATCGTGATCTCCAACGAGAGTGATCACAGACTGACGCTGAAGAATCGCCACTGGATCATCGTCGACGCCGGCGGCGAGCGCCACGAAGTCAAGGGCCCCGGCGTCGTCGGTCAGTTCCCCACGCTCGCGCCCGGCGAAAAGTTCGACTACTCCTCGTTCTGCCCGCTGAACACGCCATGGGGAACGATGGAAGGGATCTACGACATCGAGCGCGACGACGGCACAGTCATCAGCGCGACCGTCGGACGGTTTTATCTGGTGTCGGGGCTGGCCGAGTGAGGGCGGCTGCCTTCTGCGGATATGTGCGACGTGCTCACCCTCAGCAGGCAGCCGCCCCTCACCATCCCACGCACACATTCTTCGCCTCGGTGAAAAACCGCAGCGCCTCATCGCCGCCTTCACGCCCCACGCCCGATTGCTTCATGCCGCCGAACGGCGTGCGCAGATCGCGCAGCATCCACGTGTTGATCCAGATCACGCCGGCGTCGATCTTCGCGGCCATGCGATGCAGCCGCTCGATGTCGCGCCCCCACACGGAACACGCAAGCCCGTACTTCGTGCAGTTCGCGACCTGCACGGCTTCGCCGTGGTCATCGACACCGTGAATGGTGACGACCGGTCCGAAGATCTCCTCCGTCGCGGTGTGGCACGACGGAGAGAGGCCGACGATGACCGTGGGCTCGTGGAACCAGCCGTTGCGGCAGCGCTGCCCAACCCCTTTCGCACGGTTGCCGCCGAGCGCGACTTTGCCGCCTTCCATCTTCGCGAGCGTCACGTAGCTTTCGATTTTCTGAAGATGCTGCTCGGAGACGATCGCGCCCATGTCGGTGTTCGCAGCCTTCGGATCGCCTGTGATGAGCGATGAGGCAGTCGCGACGAACTGCTCGGTGAACTTCTTCAGAACGGCGCGATGCACAATGATGCGCGAGCCGCACAGGCAGATCTCGCCTTGATTCTGAAACGCGCTGCGAACGATCGTCGGCATCGCCTTCGTGAAATCGGCGTCGTCGCAGATGATCGTCGCGTTCTTGCCGCCCATCTCGAGCGAGACCTTCTTGAACATGGGCGCGGCCGTCGACGCGATGCTCGCGCCCGTCGCCGTTCCGCCCGTAAAACTGATCGTCGAGACATCGGGATGCGCGACGATCTCGTGACCGACGTTTTTGCCTGTCCCGTGCACGATGTTCAAAACACCCGGCGGCAGCTTTACATCGCGGCACACCTGCCCCAGCATCCACGCAGTCCACGGAGTCAGTTCGCTTGGCTTGGCGACGACCGTGTTGCCTGTCGCAAGCGCTGGCGCGATCTTCCACGTGAACAGGTACAGCGGCAGATTCCACGGCGAAATGCAGCCCGCCACACCGCGCGGCTGACGCAGCACATAGTTGATGGCGCGGTCGTCGGTGCGGTAGAACTCGCCGCGCTCGTGCAGGATCGCGCCGGCGAAGAACCGCAGATTCGCCGCAGCGCGCGGGATCTCGATCGTTCGCGCCAGTGCCACCGGTTTGCCCTGATCACGCGACTCCGCCTCGGCGAATTCCTCCGCCCGCTGTTCGATACGGTCCGCGATCGCCATCATCAGCCGTGATCGCTCGCTGTCCGGCAGCTGCGACCATGCAGGAAACGCTGCCTTCGCCGCGTCCGCCGCGCGGGCCACATCGCGCTGATCGCCGTCCGGGAGCTGCGCGTACACCTCGCCGGTCGCGGGTTCGAACACATCGAGTGAAGCTCCGCCGGCCGATGCGACATCCTGATTGTTGATGAAGTGCGTGAGCGTTTGCATGGACGGTGCGACCTCACTGACCGGCGAGCCGCCCGCCGTCGACCGGAAGGTTCACGCCGTTTACGTAGCTCGCCGCGGGGCTTGCAAGAAACAGCGCGACGGCCGCGATCTCTTCCGGAGCGCCGAGCCGCCCGGCGGGGATGGTCGCGATGGCATCGCGTTCGACTTCATCAACTGTCGAGCCAGCGCGCGACGCCTTGCCCTTGAAGAGCGACTCGAGCCGTGCCGTCTTCGTGAAGCCGGGCAGGATGTTGTTGACTGTGATGTTGAATCGGCCGAGCTCGGTCGCCAGCGTCTTCGTCCAGTTGGCGACGGCGGCGCGGACGGTGTTCGACACGCCAAGCCCCTTGATCGGCGTCACCACCGATGTCGAGGTGATGTTGATGATCCGGCCGTAGTTCGCTTCGCGCATGCCGGGCACACACGCCTGGGCGAGCGCCTGGAAGCACGCGATGTGCATGGACATCGCCGTGATGTACTCGTCGGGACGGGCATCGATCGCGAGGCCCGCGGGGGGTCCGCCCGTGTTGTTGACGAGAATGTGGACAGGCCCCGATGTCTTCGCGTACGCCTGCGCGGCCGCCTCAACCTTGCGCCAATCGCCGAAGTCGGCGACGAGCGTGCTGTGCGCCTGACCCTCTGGCGTCGGCAGTTCCTTGAGCACCCGGGCGAGGCCGTCTTCGTTGCGGCCCATGAGATCGACTGTGGTGCCGGCCGCGGCGAATGCCATCGCGATCGCCTTGCCGATGCCTTGGGTGCTGCCTGAAACGAGGGCCCGCCGACCGGCGAGCGGCAATTCCGATTCGATAGCCATGATGGAACGTCATCTCCGGGAGCGTGTCGCCGGAGCGTAGCAGGTGCCTTCGAGCGGCCATCAGCCGCTGCGCGTCACGTCCACGAGCCCAGCACGATGGCGAGATCGGACGGACCGACGTGGCCGCTGCCGTCCAAGTCGGCGCTGCCAGGACCACCCCACTGCCCGAGCAGAATCGCGAGGTCGAGAGCGCCAATGAGGCCGTCGTCGTTCAGATCCGCCGGGTCAGTTCCGCACTCATCGGGAACGCCGTCCTCGTCTGCATCGGTCTGCGAACCGTCCACGATCTCCTGCCAGTCAGCGACACCGTCGGCATCACAATCGGCATGAATGTCCGCAATGACGCGCTCAATGACGCGAATGAGCAGCCCGGACGACGTGGCGCCGGCCCCGTTGACCGTCATCGTGTCGAACACGAAGTGGTGCCCGGCGGCGAGTTCGCCGATCCACACGCCCGACAAAGGCAGCCTGTCAGGGAGGAAGTCGGTCAGCGCGGGCACATCAAGATCGCGCCACTCCACGTACACGTGGGTCGGTTCAGAGACGGAGAACTCGATGCCGTAGCCCGCCGTCGCCGAGGCCGGCACCGGGCCGCCCAGCGTCTTCGCTTCCACCGACGCCCTGGCGCTGATCAATCTGGCGGAGAGCACCACGTCGACGTTTGAAAACTCGCTGACGAAGTCTGTGACATGATCGCAGGCCAACGCGCAGAACCCCTGCGTCCGCGCGTCGCATTCCAGCTGGCACTCGCTGCCGCCCGTGAAGGAGCGGGTGTCCGCTGACTGGATGGTGAAGTCCCCGGCGAACACCGCGGGAGGAACGGCGAACGAGCCGAGCGCGACAGTCACAGCGTGTAGACGAGGCATCGAAGTCTCCCATGCCAGAGCCGATTGGAAGCGGCGGACGATGGGGGCGCCCCCCCCCCCGTTCGCAAAACTCCCCGTAGAGAAAAAGGACGCCCTCGCAAGGTGAACCGTGCGAGGGCGTCCGATGTTTTACGTTGCCGATCTTTGGCGGGGGCTCAATCAGCTCCAGGCACCAAGCAGGATCGCAAGGTCAGCCGCATCAACGGTGCCGTTCCCATCAAGGTCGGCCGTTCCCGGTCCGCCCCACTGTCCGAGGAGAATTGCGAGGTCGGCGGCATTCACCGAACCATCGTTGTTGAGGTCAGCAGACGCGCCGCAGCCCGTCGTCGAGAAGGTGCGGTCCGGACCGGTGCCGACATTGCCGACGCGATCGGTCGCGACGACGTGGTAGGTCACATCCGCGCACGAGCCGACATTAGGAAGCTCCACGCGGTAGTTCCAGGCGCCAACCCATTCCATCGCGAGCTCGACCGGACGGCCCTTGCCAACGGAGTAGACGAGCTTGACCGCGCCGGGAAGGAACTCGTAGCCGCGGTCGTTGGCCGAGTCGTCAAATACCTGAGCGCGGACGACAAACGGGCCCGTCGCTTCGCCGGGCACAACCTGCTCGGTGAGCTTGATGAACGGAGCGCGGTTGTCAACGGCACCGGAAACGTTCGCGTAGAACTTGTTCGTAAAGTTTCCGGATTCACCCTGGCCGGTGATGATGTCGAGGCGACCGTCGCCGGACAAATCAGCAACCTTCACGTCCATCGTCGAATCGGTGCCCGCCGGGTAGATGCCCGCCTGCGAGGCGAAGGCGCCCGTTCCGTTGTTTTGATAGAAACGGTCGCTTCCGCTCAGTGCGCCGACGATGAGATCGAGGTCGCCGTCGTAATCGTTGTCGAAGAAACGGCTGTCGTTGTCATCGGCGCTCGGATTCGGAGCAATCGTGTTCGACACGTTTGTCCACACGGTCCCGATGCCGTTGTTCTTCAGCAGCAGCTCTTGGGCACCCGGGCCGCTGTTGATGCCGATCAGGTCCATGTCGCCGTCACCGTCAATGTCGCCTGCGTCGTACGAGTAGGTCGCGCCGCCGACGGGCATGCCGCCTGCACCGCTCGGGACCTTGGTGAACGTGCCCGCACCGTTGTTCAGCCAGAGCTGATTGTTGGATGCGCGCGAACCGACAAAGATGTCAAGGTCGAGATCGTTGTCCGCGTCGAAGAAGAGGATGTCCATCTGCTCGCCGATGTTCGCGAGCGGAACGGTCGCGACGTCGGTGTACACGCCGGTGCCATCATTGATGTAGAGGCGCGGCCGCCCGTTGTTGGCGAAGCGGCTGGGCGAACCTGAGTTATTAAAGATCAGATCGAGATCGCCGTCGTTGTCGACGTCGCCGAACTGCGCGCGGGCGGAGCTGAGGTTGATGTTCGGAAGCGCGGCGGAGCCGTCAGTGAAGTTTCCGGTGCCGTCGTTGATGAGCAGCTTGGGCTTCTTCCCAAAGTCCTGGGCGAGCACGAGATCCATGTCCCCGTCGCCGTCACAGTCACCGGCCTCAACGCCGCGAAACCAGCCGGTGATGCCGGGCACACGCGCGTCGGTCTCATCGGTGAAGACGCCTAGGCCACTGTTGATGTAGACACGCGGCTTGAGCGCGGCGCCCTGGCTCGAGTAGCCTTGGCCGTTGGCCCACACGATGTCCAGATCGCCGTCGCCGTCGATGTCGACGAACGTCATCTGGTTCGTGTACTCGTTGTTCCCGGCGGCCGGGAATCGGGCGGCGGTCTGGTTCTGGAACTGCTGGGCAAAAGCGGCGGAGCTGCAGGCGAGGGCCACAGCAGCAACGAGCATCGAAGAACGCTTCAAGATCACAGGCTTCTCCAGAGATGGACTATGGGGTCGAAAGGCATCGAAGCATCGACAGCGCTACCCACGCGGGCGGAGCGGTGTCGACGTCTGATAAACCAACTCGCCGCGCGCGAGCAACTCGCACTGAGAGGCGGCCGATCCAACATACCGCAGCGTCCGGGGAAGGCACGCGTGTTTTTGGGAATTCGACGCCTAAGTGCTTCCGCGCCACGGATCAGCGAATGAAGCGGTTGCTCCCGATGTCCGGCACAATCGCCTTCCCAGAGCGTCCATCAGGCATGCGGACGGGCAGCGGCGCCGGGAAGTACACGCACCATGCCTTCCCGAGAAGCAGCTCGCGCGGCACGATAAAGGGCGATGTCTCGCCGAGCTGCGCCTGCACGAGCGGATGCGGTCGCCCCCAGACCCGGCCGTCGCGGCTGTACGCCGAGTTGTCGCCCATCATCAGGAACTGATCGGCCTCCAGCTGGGCAGGGGCGTTCAGGTCACTGCCGAACGCGAGCCCCTGCACAAATGGACCGTTCGTCGGGCACTGGTTGCCCGGCGCGAGTCCGTTCGGCCGGTAGTAGAGATCGCGGTCGACGGCGACGTGGTGAAACGTGACCGGCGATCCGGCGACGTTCCACGCCAGCAGCGCGGCGTCCGGCAGCGGACCGACCGGCGTGCGTCGGTAGGTCTCGAGGTCGAGTCCGGGGAACGAGAATCGGACGCGGTCCTCCGGCGTCCAGTGGTCGTAGACCAGCTCCGCCATCTTCGTCCCGTTGATCCACAGCGACAGCGAGTGATCGACGTGCCAGCATTCGATGTCGCAGCTGGCACCTTGCGCCGGCAGCCGGCAGGGCGTCGTCTCTTCCGCGACGATCGCACCCGTGTCGCGCCGAACAACGAGGAGCGTCGCGTTCCCGTCGTTCAGCTGCCACCGCATCGTGTGCGAGCGGGCTTCAAGCTGGAGGTCCATCGACCACTTCGTGATGTCCTCCGCCTCCACCGCAGCCCGCACGCGGATGTCACTGACCGGGTACGGAGTTTCACGAAGCTGCAGCGCGTTGTAGCCGCAGCGGTCGTCGATCGGCATGGTGGCAGCCCGCCAGTGCAGTGTCGTGGGCTCGGCGGTGTCGCAGTGATACGCGCGGCCGCTCGTGTCCCAGTGCTCACCGACCCATGGAGGACCGTCGTACGACCGACCCATCCGCTGGCTCATCGCCTGCGGATCGACCGGAACGTAATCGGAATCGTGAACGGGCTGCCACACCGCCCGCTGGACATGTTCGGGCTTCCGCTGCACACGAAAGTCCGCCAGCGGTGCACCGAGTGGCGCCGTCCAGACGTCGCCGTCGACCGTCAGCAGCTGCTCGTTCTCGATGCCCACAAGCCGCTTGATGTAGTTCTGCGTGTCGCCGACCGGATCGGTCGGGTTCTTGAAGACCACAACATCCCAGCGCTGGGGCTCGGAGAACGCATAGAGGTACTTCAGGACCAGGACCCTGTCACCCATCCGCGCTTCACTCGTGATCTTTCGGTAGTCCCATTGCGCGATCGGCACCAGGGGATTGATCATCGGGTCCACCAGCCCGCGAGACCCTTGCGGCAGCTGCCCGCCGTTCATTGCTGCCGCGCCCAGCACCGGACCGAAGTCGATCGAGTACTCGTAGGCCGTCTCCGGTGAACGAAAACTGAAGTGGGCACCGGCAAGTGTGGGGGCCATCGAGCCCGTCGGAATGACAAACCCTTCCGTCACAAAGGAGCGCACGGTCATCGCCAGCGCGAACGCCACGGTCAGCGACTGAAGGGTGTCGACGACGTTGGTTTCCGCAGAAGGCGCTGGGTGCGCGGAGGCCGGGGAGTGCAGTGGGTCTGACATGAGGGTTTCCAAACACTGCGTGCGTCAGGCTCTGGCATGGCCGGCACAAACATGTGGCATCAATCCGGAGCTGGCCCGTCGCCCTTGCGACCTCGGCCTCGCCGGCGACGGCGCCGCTTGCCGCCACCAGCCGCGGGAGAATCGGGTGTCGACGCATCGCCGAGCACCTGCCCATCACTAGGTCGTTGGTCTGTAGGTAGTTGGGATGGTGGTTGGGATGGAAGTTGGGATGGCGGGTCGGGCGAATCATCGTCGCCGCCCGCTGCGCCGCCCGACTCGCCACCACTCGCTGCACCATCGCCGCGTCGACGACGACGGCGACGGCGCTTGCGCTCGCGCGCGGGCGATGCCGACCCGTCCGACTGCGCTCCCTCGGCAGGCAACGCCGGTTCGGCCGACGGTTCTCCAGCCTCGCTGGAGGCCCGGAATGCGTCCTGCTGATCGTCGCGCGGGCGCTGTCCCCGGTCGCGCCGGTCGCGATCGCTGATCCGGCGCTCGACCTCTTGGGGCGACAGGCCCCGGAGTGGATCCGATGCTGCGGGCGCTGCCGGCGGCTGCTTCGGAGACTCGACGGGTGATGGAGCGGTGGAATGTGCCGACGACGCTCCCGACGGGACATCGCGCGAGGCGTCCTGACGCGACAGGCGCGACGGACGCGACGGGCGGGGCGGCGGGAGCGGCGGTTGCGCCGGCGGTTGCGGGCACTCGTTGGGATCGAGCAGCTCCTCGACCGGCACAGCGATCTCGCTGCCGTCGTGCTCGAGTTTCACGAGCACCAGCTGCACCAGGATCTTTCCGTCGATGACGATGCCTGGACCTTCACTGGTTCCAACACGCGTCTTGCTCTTCGGAAGCCGGCTCTTCAGGTCTTCGTAGGTCTCATCCTCGTAGCGGAGGCAGCACATGAGCCGGCCGCAGCGCCCTGAAATCTTGAGCGGATCGAGCGTCGCTTTTTGCACCTTGGCGGAGCGCATCGAAACCGGCTTCAGCACCTTCAGGAAGTTCTTGCAGCAGCAATGCTGACCGCACCGTTCGTAATCCGCGACGAGCCGCGCTTCATCGCGGGCACCGACTTGCCGCATCTCGATCCGCGTCTTAAACGCGTTGGCGAGCTCGCGCACCAGCTCGCGGAAATCGATGCGTTCCTCACTCAGGAAATACACCGTCAGAAGTTCCTGACCGAAGATCGGTTCCAGATCGACGACCTTCATGGGCAGGCCGGACTCTTCCACAATCGCCTTCGCGATCTTGACGAGTTCATGCATGCGCGACTGCGTCTGCGACCAGAGGTTCAGGTCATCGATCGTCGCAACGCGGAGAATCTGTCCGTCGGTGTGAAATGGATACTCGCGTCCGCCGGAGTTCTCGATGTACTCGAGCATCTCCGAGCGTGACACCGATTTGCCGCAGCCCGAGTTCGAGCAGGTCGTCGTGAGCATCTCGACGATCTCGGTGCCGCGATGTGTGCGGGCGACCAGCTTCGAACCGCACCCCGGCTTCGCATCAGTGTGGTGCGGATACTCCGCGACCAGCTTCATCCGTCCCACGCGGACCACGATGGTCGACGGAGGCTTGAGCCGCGCGTAGATCTCCGCGTCAGTCATGACCGATCGCCGGGTCGGGTCAGCATCGGCTTCGAAGACGGGCAGCGGAAAGATCGACATGGAGGGGAGTCTAAGGAAAGAACGCGCAACCGCCTCGGTACGCAGCAGCTACTCCTCGTCAGTACCCCGGCGGCGGGAGCTGCTTTGCGCGCGAAGCTCGCTGAGTTTCATGCGCTTCCGTTCGCTGAAAAGCAGCCGTATCGGGACTTCTGAAAAGGGCAGGTGATCGCGGAGCTGGTTGACCAGATACCGCTCATACTGACCCTTGAACAGATCGGGCTTGTTGACGACCATCACGATCGTCGGCGGGCGCACGTCGATCTGGCTCACGTAGAACACGCGGGCTTTCGTGCCCAGCTTTGAGCTCGGACCACGCTCGGTCAGAATGTCGCGAATGACCGCGTTCAGCCGCCCCGTCGTCTCGCGATGGCCGGACTGGTGGTGCAGATTGAATGCCATCCGCACCAGATCGCGCACGCCCTCGCGCGTCTTCGCGCTGAGGAAGACAATCGGCGCGAACTCCAGTCCCGGGAGCTCCTGCTCGAGATACTTGAGATAGTCATTGGGCTTCAGCGTGCCTTTGACCAGATCCCACTTGTTCACTCCGATCACAGTGGGCTTGTGCTGATCCTGAAGCTCCTGCGCGAGCCGCTTCTCGATCTGCGAGACCTTTTCCGTCGCGTCCAGCATCAGTACGCCGACGTCGGCACGCATGATGGCCTGCAGCATGCGGTGGTGCGCGAACTCTTCAATTTCGTCCGCCCACGACTTTCGTTTGCGCACTCCGGCGGTGTCAATCGCGAGCATGGACTTGCCGTCGATCTCGAAGCGCACGTCGACCGCGTCGCGCGTGGTTCCCGCAATCTCGCTCACGATCACGCGCGGTTCGCCAGCGAGCGTGTTGATGAGGCTCGACTTGCCGGAGTTGCGCCGGCCGACGATCGCGAGCTTCATTTCCGCGACCGGCGCCGACGACGATTCGGCGGGGATCCGCTCCCACAGAATCTCGAAAAAGTTCCGCTTGCGGTAACCGCTCGTGGCCGAGAAGACGATCGCCTCGCCGAAGCCCAACGACGCTGCGTCAAGCGCGTGCGCTTCCCAGCTCTCGTCGTCAACTTTGTTCGCGACCAGCATGACCTTGCCGGCATGGCCGTTGCGACGCAGCATCGTCGCGATCGTCTGATCCAGCGGCGTGACGCCGCTCTGCGCATCGACGACGAAGAGAATGAGATCCGCCTCCTCTGTTGCCGCGCGGATCTGCGACTCGATGGCACCGGTCAGCCGTGACAAGTCTTCGCCGATATCGTCAAAACGCTTTCCTTCAGCGGTGTAAACACCGTAACCGCCGGTGTCGACAAGTTCGGCATAGCGCGGTTCGCCCGCGGACAGTTCGACGGGCGGCAGGATCTCGACGGTGTGGCTCACCCGATCGCGGGTCACGCCGGGTGTCGGATCGACAATCGAGATGCGTCGCCCGGCGAGCCGGTTGAAAAGGCTCGATTTGCCGACGTTTGGCCGGCCGATGATCGCGATGCGGGGCAACATGAAGCGGTGATGATAGGGCGAGCCACGTCGCGCGGATCGTGACGAATCGTTCGACGTGCGAATTGCCCTGAGTGAGTGGCCGAATGTGCAAAGGCTGACTCGAGTCGGCCAAAAACCCCATTACACCAGCAACGACACGCCCGTCATCGCCTCGGGCTGCGGGAGCCCCATCATGGCCAGCGCGGTCGGTGCGATGTCGGCGAGCCGACCGTCCGCGCGCAGCATGCTGTTGCGGAACGCGGCACCGACCACGAACAGCGGAACGTCATAGTTGGTGTGCGCCGTGTGCGGGCAGTTCGACTTTGGATCCCACATCTGTTCGCAGTTTCCGTGGTCGGCGAACACGATCAGCGAACCGCCGCGCGCGAGCGTGGCGTCAACGATCGTCCCGACGCACGCGTCGACCGTTTCACACGCCTTCACGGTCGCATCGAGCCGACCCGTGTGTCCGACCATGTCGCTGTTGGCGAAGTTGACGACGATCAGCGGTTCGCACTCCGGCGCCGCGAGTCTCCGCAGCACCGCGTCGCGCACGCCGGCTGCGCTCATCTCCGGCTTCTGGTCATACGTCGACACCTCCTTGGGACTCGGAATCAGCTCGCGCTGCTCGCCGGGGAACGGCGCTTCGCGATAGTCGTTGAAGAAGAACGTGACATGCGGGTACTTCTCCGTTTCGGCGCAGCGGAACTGGCGGAGTCCGGCGCTGCTGACGACTTCTCCGAGAATGTTCTGCAAAAGCTCTGGACGCCCGAAGATCACTTCGACCGGCAGCGCCGTCTCGTACTCAGCCATCGTCACAAACGACAGTCCGAGCGGTCGCGCGCCGCGGTCGAAGCCGCCCCCCTGAATATTGCGCCACGTGATTTCGTCATACACAAACGCTTTCGTCAGTTCGCGCGGCCGGTCACCGCGATAGTTAAAGAAAATGACCGTGTCGCCTGAGCGTATTCGCGACCGTTCGGGGAACGTCGGATCCGTGGCAGGCGCGATCTGCGTGGGTTCGATGAACTCGTCGCCCGTGCGGGACGGCTCGGTTGGCCGTCCGTAGTAGAACTCCACCGCTTCCATCGCACTCTTCGCCGCGCGTCCACCGGCGACGGTGAGGCAGTCGAACGCGGCCTTGACCCGCTCCCAACGATGATCACGGTCCATTGCGTAGAAGCGGCCGATGACACTCGCGATGCTGCCGATGCCGACACGCTGGATGTGCTCCTCCAGCAGCGCGACATACTTCTTGCCTGACATCGGCGGTGTGTCGCGCCCATCGGTGAACGCATGAACGAACACACGGGTGCTCGGAAACTTCTCACGCTTCGCCATGTCCAGCACAGCAAAGCAGTGATTGATGTCGGAGTGCACAAGCCCGTCGCTGAGGAGTCCCATGATGTGGACTGCAGCGTCGGCCGCGCGGGCGCGGGCAAACGCGTCGCGCAACGTCGCGTTCAAAAAGAAGCGTCCGTCGCGGATCGCCCGCGTGATGCGCATGACCTCCTGGTCGACGATGCGCCCGGCGCCGATGTTCTGGTGACCGACTTCGGAGTTCCCCATCACCGGCCCGTCCGCGCAGATCGGCAGGCCCACGTCTTCGCCGCTCGTCTTGATCAGCGTGTGGGGCCACTCCGCGCGCAGCCGGTCGGCGACTGGCGTCCGCGCGATCCGTGTCGCGTCGTACGCTGCCTGTTCGGGATGGGGGTTCTGTCCCCAGCCATCGCGAATGACAAGAACGACCGGCGTGTTGCGAAGCGCTTGCATGACCGCGCCATCATCGCAAGAAACACCGTTGGCATGGGACGCACTGTCGGCATCCCCAGGGTTCCGAGCACAGATTGGTTTCTCTATGGCTTTGTGCGGAAGGAGGCTGTGCTCACATCGCAGAAAATGGGTGACGCGAGACATTGATGACTCCCAAGGTCAAAGCGAGTGAACAAGCGAAACGTGCGGCGCGGCGGCGGCGTGTTCAACGTGCATCGAGCAGCAGCCGGAATCCCGAGAAGCCGACTGTCTGTTCGAAGGACTCGGAGAGCTCAACTCTGTCGGTGCTGTGAGTCTCGCGGCCTCGAAGAACGTGACCCCAGAACGTACCGGTGTTGCGCCCGCGCGTGACGATCGGCTGCGGGGATGTTGGACCTGCGGGATCGATCTGTGCTTCGGCGCGATACGACTCGGCGTACCAATCGAGGGTCCACTCGGCGGCACCGTCACCGACCAAATCGAAGATGCCCTCGGGCGTCACGTTTCGATCTCGGCTTCCGACCGGCGCGAGCGCGTTGGGGCCGCTGGCGCGGAGATCATCAAAGATGGTCTGCGTTCCCGGCCGCTCGTAGTTGTCGTCGTCGCCCATCGTGAATGAGCTAGGGCTCGATGATGCGAAGGAACGCCGCCGAAGCGATCACGGTCAACGAATGGAATCGAATGCGCGGCATGATGGGCCCCAGCTTGTTCTTCCCGTTCCGAGCACCCGATCAACATACACGAGCGGCACGCGTCAATAGGTCACGGAATCAATATAGAGACACACGTTCAGAACCCATCGACTTGACGCGTTCCTCGCCAATGGCCGGGGACGTCGGCTGGGAGATTGATCGCCCTCGCGATGTTCTGCTTGAGCTGCTTGTGGAAAAAGCAGAGGCTCGAAAGCTCCTCGCGCCATTGTGCGATCTCCTCCGGCCGAGACGGAAGCATGGAGAGGTCCTGGACAGCGAAGCAGCTGTCACTTGGCGACCGTTGCGGGGCAACGGCAGTGTCGCGACCGGACCAGGATTGTCCTTGAGTGTCGCTTCGCCCACCTTGTGTGCGCTGCGCCGGGGTCGTACCCTTCAGCCATGGCCAGTCAGACGACGATCCCGCCTCATTCGCCGGTGGGTGCTGCAGCCCCCGAGACAGGGGCCGAGCGGCCCATTCGCGAGCGCTATGAGGAAGTCAAGTCCCGCATCGCCCAGGCGGCCAAGCGGTCAGGGCGGCCAGCCTCCGACATCGTCCTCGTCGCCGTCACGAAAACTGCGTCAATCGAGCAGATCCGCGAGATCATCGCACTCGGCCAGATCGACCTGGGTGAGAATCGCGTGCAGCAGCTGCAGCAGCGGGCGGCGATCGTGGATGAGTTTCTCGCCAGGCGCAAAGAGATGTCGTCATCGGTCGGGGCGAAGCTTCCGCCGCAGGTCCGCTGGCACATGATCGGATCGCTGCAGCGCAACAAAGTGAAGAAGGCGATCGAGCTGTCGCGGCTCATTCACTCGGTCGACAATCTGCGCATCGCCGAAGAACTGCAGGTCGCTGCCGAGCGGCGGGAGAAGCCGGTCGAAGTGCTGGTCGAGGTCAATGTCGCCGAGGAGTCGAGCAAGCATGGCATCGCGCCCGCTGCGGCGCGGCATCTCGTCGAGATGATCGACACGATGCTTTCGCTCAAGCCGCGCGGGTTGATGTGCATGGCGCCCGCGAATGCCGACGCGTCGACGCTGCGCGCCGTGTTCGAGCGGTGCAAGGAGCTCTTTGACGACATTCGCCGGCTGCATGTGGGCGGCGACCGTTTCGACATCCTCTCGATGGGAATGACGAACGACTACGAAATCGCGATCGAGTGCGGTGCCAATCTGGTGCGCGTCGGAAGTGCCATCTTCGGCAAGCCGGCAGTCGCTGAAGCCGACGACGACTGACCCCCACCGAGGATCAATCCATTGCCCGATGACAATCCGAGTGACGCGCCGATCCGCGAGCCGGATCCCATGCCGGATCCCCTGTCGAATCAGGATCCGTCGGTCGGCGCATCGCACGTTCCTTTTGAACAGCACGCCGTCGATCCGCTCGCCGAGATCCCGCTCGAAGCCGACGATGAGCCGGCCGCGCAGCCGATCCCGCACCTCCGCCCTACAACACCGTCGCCGCGCCCGTCCGTGCAGGCGGCGGATCCTGTCATCGCGCGGCCGCTAGTTACATCACCGCGCGTCGACTGGCCACTGATCGTCGCGGGCCTCGCAGCGATCCTCTTCATCGCCGCGTGCATCGCTGGACAGCGGGGCCTGTTTCCCGCGTATGGCGAGGAACCGGTCGTTCCGGACTGGGCGACCCGTCTCCTGCAGCTGGCTCGTGGTCTGCTCATGATGCCGCTCGCGGCGGTGTGTCTCGCCGGTGGCGCATGGCTCTTTCAACTGGTCGAACGCCGACCGCTTGGCGATGTGCGCGGACTGTCCGCGCGGATGCTGATGATCGCGTGCGTCGCGCTCATCGTGCGGATCCTTCCGATCGACATGGCGTTCCTGAAGCAGAGTTACGACGTGCTCGCGCCCGTCGCTGCGGCGTGGCTGCTGCTCATGGCGGTGTTCCGGCTCACGCCGCGCGACGCCGGCGTCCTGCTCGGGGCGGCACTGCTGTGCATGGTACTGCTCGGATTCGGGTCGACGATCGTCTCGTTCGCGCTGTGGACCGGATCAACTGCTGGCGGCACGAGCCCGTAGTTCCCGTGCTGGAATGCCGGCGACGGTGAGTCCATTGTCGACATCGCGATGCACGACCGATCCGGCGCCGACGATGGCGTCGTTGCCGACGCGCACGAACGGAAGAACGACAGCACCCGCACCGATCAGCACACGTTCACCGACGTGGGCGAGCCCCGCGAGCGTGGACCGCGGCGCGAGATGCGAACATGTGCCCACCTTGACGCCGTGTTCGACAATGGCCGCGGTGTTGACGATGGTCGCTATGGCGATCGACGCTGCTGCATTGACGACCGCAAAGGCACCGATGTACGCGCCCGGTGCGACGCTCGCACTCGGCGAGATCCAGCTCCCCGGATGAACAATCGTCGCGAGCCGGTCAGGGGGAAATCGCGCGCACCATTTCTCGCGCAGTCGCGCGTCACCCACTGCGAGGTGCAGTTTCGTCGAGCCGTTCAGCAGCCGTACGCCGTCCGGCGTGGGCGCCTCGATGGGACCAAGCCACGGCGCCTGCAGGGCGCTGCAGCCGGCCTGGCGCGAGGATTCATTCGCGCAATAGCCGATGATGCGCCAGCCCGCGGCAACGGCGCTTTCCGCGACGACTGTCGCATGCCCGCCCGCACCGAGAAGGATGAGTTCGCGCGAGGCCATAGTTCCACCTGCTATCTCGTTGTCACGTCAGACATCTCACGACGACGAGCTTGCGACAATCTCGGTTTCGAGCGCCCGCACGCGCTCCGCTTCCAGCCGCGACCAGCGACGGTGGTAGCGGGCGACTCGAAGTCCCGAATACACGCTGCCGCAACGGTAGCAAATGAGCCGCTCACGCGCCAGCGCCAGCGTGGCGACATCGACAATCAGGAGCCCCACGAGCGCCGGAAGCACCAGAGGGTTCGTCGCGTATCCCAAGAGACCGATGATTGCGCCCGCGAACGCCAGCAGCACGACAAATGGCGTCACTTGCGGCAGTACCTTATTGCGGTAGAGGCTGCCGCCGCCGCACACTACGCACTTGCGCAGCCGCTTGCTGTCATCAACGGCACCGTCCCAGTTCAGAAAGCGCTCGGTCCCGGGCGCGCCGAGCTCCTCGCCGGGAAGTCGAACGAGATCGGGACGCTGCTCGAGGTCGACCTCCACTCTGCCGAGTCGCCGACCCCAATGATCGCCCAGCTGGCGACCTGATCCCGGACCCGATGGCCGGTCCGGCTGGTGGCCCGGTTGTTGTCCGATGTGATCGCGCACGTCGACGCGCATGTCGGTGATGATACGGCCTCTGCATGGATCACTCATTGCTCTACACTCCGTCAGCCATGTCGCGAGCGCCGAGCGTCCGCTTTCCCGAGTGCCTTCGAGGTCGCTTTCTTGTCTTCGACGGACCGGACGGCAGCGGCAAAAGCACGCAGTTTCACCGCTTTGGCCACCACTGTTCGGCGCTTGGCCTGACGGTCACTGAAGTGCGGGAGCCGGGCGGGACCGCGATTGGCGAAAAGATCCGCGACGTGCTGCTCGACCCGTCCAACGACAGCATGGCGATGCGCTGCGAGATGCTGCTGTACATGGCGAGCCGCGCGCAGCTGTTCGAGAAGCGCATCGTGCCGGCACTGAAGCGCGGAGAGGTTGTCCTCGCCGACCGTTTCACAAGTTCAACGCTCGCCTATCAGGGCACGGCCGGCGGTCTCGCGACGGACGAAATCCTCGCGGTCGGGCGCGTGGCCACGGGCAATCGCTGGCCGGATCTCACGGTCATTTTCGATGTCGACGAGCGCACCGCGGCGACGCGGCTCTCGCCGCTGCTCGACCGCATCGAGCAGCGCGGCATGGACTTCCACCGGCGGGTTCGGGAAGGCTATCTGCAGCAGGTGCGTGACTTCCCCGAGCGCTACCGCACCGTCGACGCTTCGCGCACGCCGGACGAAGTCTTTGCCGAATTGACTGCCTGCATCGAGTCGTTCTTCAGCGCGAGTTTCAGCGCGGGGCCGCGCGACTGAACGCGTAGCCGCCGACGACGAACCCGATCACGCCGAACAGCATCAGGGCGCCGAGCGAGGGCGCGAGCTGCGTGAACGTCAGGCCGCGCCAGATCGCGCCTTCGATCGCGAAGATCGCCCACTTGAACGGGGAAATCGAACTTGCGGTCTGAAGGAAGGGCGGCATGAAGAAGAGCGGAATTGTTCCGCCGCCGATCATCGCCAAGATCAGAATGCACGCACGGCCTGCGCCCTCCGCGGCGCCTTCCGTGCGGAAGATGCCCGCGAGCAGCATCATGATGCCCGTGAATCCGAATGCCGCGACAACTGCGGCGAGCCCGAAGAGCAGCGGGTCTGCGACGGTGACGCCCAGCACGAGCCATGCAAATACGATCAGGAGACACATGACCATCAGACACGCAATGAAGCAGCCGAGCGCCTTGCCGAGCAGCACGTGGGCACGGCTGATCGGCGCGACAGCGAGCCGCAGCAGCGTTCCGCGCGTGCGCTCCTGCGCGAGCCCCGAGGCGAAACTCATCACGCATCCCATCAGTCCCCACGCGACGCCTTGCGGAAAGCTGATCGCGTAGGCGTTCGCGGGCCCCTTCGCCTTGCGCGATGCGAGCTCGGTGACGGTGATCGTGGCGGGTGAGAACCCAGCCATCGCGCCGCCCGCGTCGTCGCCATCCGCATCGGGATCGCCGGCCGTTCCTTCCGTGAGATTCTCCGCGCTGTTGAAGAACTGCTGAAAAAGATTCTTCTCTTTCGGATCCATGGTGGGCGTGAGGGCGATCACTGCTCGTGCGTTCGTCAGCATGGACGACATCTGCGCAGGATCGGTGAACGCCTTGTTCAACTGGCGGAACGCGATCTCGGTGAGCTTGCCGGTCAGCAGCCCGCTCTCTGCTCGGCGCGCCGGATCGACGAGCGCTTCGATCTCCATGCCGCCGCCGCTGAACATCGAATTGGCGCCGTCGTCAAAATCCTTCGCTAGGATGACGCACGCGATCGCTTTCCCTTCCCGCACCATGCTCTCACCTGCGTCGCGCGACGCCGCCGCGACGACTTCAATCATCTCATCGGCATCGAGATCCTTCGTGAACGACTTTGCCATCGGGCCACCGGACTCGTCGACGACCGTGATCGTCGCGGGCGAGCCGCTGCCCTTGCCGCTGGTGCCGCTGAAGACAATGCCGAAGAACACGGCCAGCAGCAGCGGAAACAGAAACGTGAAAAAAGCGCTCGTCCAGTCACGAAAGAGCAGCTTCAGATCTTTGCGGGCAATGGCGATGATCGGACGCATCAGTCGCGCAGGCTCCTGCCAGTTAAGGCGAGAAAGACAGTTTCAAGTCCCGGACGCTCCACTCGCACACCGCTCACGTCGCCGGCGCTCAGCGCCTGCGTGATCTCGCGCAGCGGATCCGATGTCGTGACGCGCCGTTCCGCCTCGGCACCGCGCTCGACGACGACGACCGTGTCGCCGCCATGTCGCGCGATCAGTTCGGACACACTGCCGATGTCCAGCAGTTTGCCGCGGTCCATGATGCCGATACGGTCGCAGAGCCGCGCCGCTTCTTCCATGTAGTGCGTCGTGTAAACGATCGTGCGCCCTTTGCTCGCCAGATCCTTGACGAGTTCGAGAATGCTGTTGCGTGATTGCGGATCAACACCTGCGGTCGGTTCGTCGAGCAGCAGGAGCGGCGGATCGTGCAGCAGGGCGACGGCGAGATTCAATCGTCGCTGCATGCCGCCCGAGTATCCGTGCACGCGGACCTTCGCGCGGGGGAGCAGCCCTACCAGGTCGAGCACATCGCGGGCGCGATCGCGTCCATTCGCAAGTCCGTACAGACTTGCGAAGAACATGAGGTTTTCTTCGGCGGTCAGCTGGTCGTACAGCGCGAGCGCCTGCGGTGCAAAGCCGAGAAGGCGACGCACCGCGGGTGTCGTCGGAGCGCCGAGTCCGTCGAGCGCGATCGTCCCGTGATCCGGCGTGACCAGACCCATCGCCATGTTGATCGTCGTGCTCTTGCCCGCGCCGTTCGGACCGAGCAGCCCGAACACTTCGCCGCGCCGCACCTCGAGCGACAGATCGTCCACGGCCTTCAGGCCGCCAAATGATTTCGCGAGGTTTGTGAGTCGAAGCATGGAAGGAGTCCTCAATTGCCCATGCGGCTCTTGACGAGCGCCGCCACTTCGTCGATCGCCTTGAAGAGATCGTCATTCACGACAAAGGCGTCGTACACACCGCTTGATTTCGCGAACTCCATTTCCTTCTGCGCTTCTGCAAACCGTCGCGCGATTGCCCGCAGATCCTCACGCCCGCGCTCCTGCAACCGTCGAAGGAGTTCTGTTTCGCTGGGCGGGAGAATGAATACAGAGAATGCGTCGGGCATCTCCTTCTTCACGTTCGCCGCGCCCTGCACATCGACGTCGAGAACGACCACCTTGCCCTGCTCGAGCTGGCGTTCGACGGGCTCGCGCGGCGTTCCGTAGCAGTTGCGGCCGAACACCTGCGCATACTCTAGGAAACGGCCTTCGTCGATCCAGCGCTGAAACTGCTCCTGCGAAACGAAGTAGTAATCGACGCCGTCACGCTCGCTCGGCGAGCGCTCGCGCGTCGTCGCGGAGACGCTGAACACGGCGTCAAATCGGCGCGTCAGCTCGTGCACGATAGAGGTCTTGCCAACCCCCGACGGCCCCGACATGACGAGCAGCAGCCCGCGTTCCTTCGGCATAGGGGATGGAGTGTAAGTGGACTGCGGAGGAAAAAGTCCGCGCCGCACAACTTCTCCATTTCCGGAGGTGGCCTTCATCCGCCCGTAGAATCGCCGCTGCCATGACCAGCCTGCCGAAGCCCGCGTACATCACGACGCCGATTTACTACGTCAACGACAAGCCGCACATCGGCCACGCGTACACGACGACGCTGTGCGATGTCTGGGCGCGGGCGATGCGGTTTCGCAAGCGGGATGTGTTCTTTCTCACCGGCACCGACGAGCACGGCCGCAAGGTCGAGAAGTCCGCGCAGGCGAAAGGAGTCACGCCGCAGGAGCTCGCTGACGAGAACTCGGCGGAGTTTCGGCGTGTGCTCGGCCTCTTCGGCCTGACGAACGACCACTTCATCCGCACGACCCACCCGGCGCATAAGCGGCAGGTGCAGACGATCGTCAAACGACTGATCGACAGCGGCCACGTGTATCTGGGCGAGTTCGAGGGCTGGTACGACGAAGGGCAGGAGGAGTACCACACCGAAACGAAGGCGAAGGAACTCGACTACAAAAGTCCGATCAGCGGCCGTCCGCTCCTCCGCGCGAAAGAAAAGAACTATTACTTTCGACTGAGCGAATTTCAAACGCGACTCGAAGAGCATCTCGCGAAGCATCCGGAGTTCGTCCGTCCGGAAGGGCGGCGGAACGAAGTGCTCGGCCGCCTCAGCGGCGGACTGCAGGACGTGCCGGTGACGCGGACAAGCTTCACATGGGGCATCGCGCTGCCGGACGCTCCGGGTCATGTGATTTACGTCTGGATCGACGCGCTCCTGAACTACGCGACCGCGCTTGGTCTCGCGGACGACGAAGCGAATCCACGCAAAAAGTACTGGCCTGCGACCTATCACGTCGTCGGCAAGGAGATTCTGTGGTTTCACGCGGTGATCTGGCCGGCGATGCTGATGGCGCTCGGCTGGGAACTGCCGAAGTGCATCTACGCGCACAGCTTCTGGATTTCGGACGGGCAGAAGATGTCGAAGTCGCTCGGCAACTTCATCGACCTGCCGACGATCCAGCGTTATCACGAGGCATACTCACTCGACGCATGGCGCTGGTACATGGTGACGCAGGGTCCGCTCGACGCGACCGACGCCGATTTCAGCGCCAAGCATTTTCACGAGACGTACACGTCGCAGCTCGTGAACACGTTCGCGAACTGCGCGAGCCGCACCAGCGCGATGATCGAGAAATACTTTGACGGCACGCTGCCGCCGCGCACGAGCGAATGGACCACGATGGCGGGCGGCCGTCCGATGCCCGATGCGCTGCGCGGCTTCGACGACGCGATGACGGCATACGAAGAGTTCCGACTGCACGACGCGGCGACGGCGGGACTCGGCATCATTCGATGGATTGACTTAGTCATCAACGAGTATCAGCCGTTCAAGATGGCGAAATCGCCCGAACTCATGGAAGCAGTCGGCAGCCTCCTGCACGAATGTGCCCAGGCGCTGTGCTGGGCCGCGGTGGCGCTGCATCCGATCATGCCGACGAAGTGCGAAGAGCTGCTGCGGGCGTTTGGCGTGTCGCTGGAGCAGGCGTTTGGGCATTTTCAGACGGACGGGGTCGCGCCGACGCAGGTGATTCCGGCGGGGACGCGCATCACGAAGTGTGCGCTGTTCATGCGGGTGGATCCGCTGGTGGTGACGTCGGCGTGAGCGGAGCCAGGGGCGTTTTTGAAAAATGCCGTCGCCTTGGACAGCTCGGCGTCGTCTGTCATGTGACGACGGCGATGTGATGCCGTTTGGTACCGCCCCCTCTCCGGAGAATCCCCATGGACGCCGCGGGGCGATCCGTGGACCTCAAAGTCAAGTACATCGGCGGAGCGAGAGGTCTCGGTGAAGACCGGGCCAATTCCTGCGCGGCGTTCGCTCGAACGTGATCAGCGTGACTTGGAACGTCGACGACGCGCCTCCTCCTGTGACGCGCCGCCTCGTCGTCGAGCTCGGCGGCCGCAAGGCCACCGCGACCGCCGCGCAGGTGCAGGCAGTGCTCGACGCGATCAGCGTCGCGATCGAGATGGACGGCGAGTCTTCGACGTATCGCGCGAAGTATCACGAGCCATCGGGACTGCTGATCCTGCGTGGTACCCAAGACGAGCTTGGCGTCGCGGCGCAGGTGTTCGAAACGAAAGTTCCGGAACTCAAAGTCCCCCGCGTCCATGAGCGCACCCGGCGCTCCAGCACATGACGACGAGTGGGCCCAGCGCGTGTCCATCGGCATCGCAGCCGGCTCGCGCGAGGCGCTCGCGCGGCTGTACGACGCGCGGTACGCGCAGCTCGTGCGACTGCTGCGGCAGCGCACGAGCCCCGACGACGCATTCATCGTCGACTGCGTGCACGATGCGTGGCTGCGCATCGTGCGTGCGTTGCCGCCGCGGGGCTCGATCGCTGCGCTCGACGCATGGATACAACGCGCGGCACTCTCTGCGATGCTTGATCGGCTGAAGGCCGACGCCGCGCGCACAACGCGCGAGGCGCGATTGTCTTCGCGGCCGCCGCACGGTGATCAATCACTCCGCGACACGATCGACGCATTGCAGCACGAATTGCGATCACTTTCGTTGGACGATCGAACGCTGCTCGACCTGCGCTTTCGCCGCGAACTGGGCTGGCGGCAGATCGGTTCGATCCTCGGTCTCGGCGCGAAGGCCGCTGAAATGCGGTTTCGCCGCATCCTGACTCAACTGCGTACCCGCCGGGAGGCGCTCCGTGACTGATCGTGATCATGCTGACTCTGCACGCGGAGCGGTCGATGGACTGCCGCCGATTTTCATCGAGATGAAGCGTCATCTCCTGCGCGAACTGGAAGCGGCGCTCGAAGATCACGTGCGCACGCGTCGAGCCCGGCGCGGCGGCGCTGCCGCTGCTGTGCTCGCGTTCTCAACAATTGGCCTCGCGCTGCTCGTCTCGCATCGCCCAAAGCAAGCACATCCCGCCAGACAGCCTGCTGGTCCCGTTGATTTCGGTCAACCCGGGGCGAATGCACGGCGAGCCTTGCTTCAAAGACACTCGGGTCCCGGTCCGTCCGCAGAGTCGCCGATGCCCCCGACGCTGGCGTCGCTGGAGACGCTTCCGTCCAGAGTCTCTATCGCGTTTGACTTGATCGACGACGACGATCTGGTGGGGGAGCTTGCGGCGCTGGGCATCGTCGCGCGCGTGATGCATGTGGGCGAGCGGGGTGTGCAGCTCATCAACGCCGACGGCTCTCGGCTCCGTTCACTGGCCCAGGCATCGGAGCCCGCGCCCCCGCTCACTCCTTCTTCTTGAACAGTCCGTCGATCGCGTCGCCGACGCCCTTCTCGATGCCCTTGCCCAGATCGTTCACACCTTTTTCGAGCGTCTTGCCGAGTTCCCCGCCGACTGTTTCCAAGCCTTTGCCGATGTCCACGGCGATTTTGCCGTTGAAGAGACCGCCAAGATCGCGCACGCCATTGGCGATGGACTGCATGAAGATGTCCGGAAGCTGGCCCTGACTCGCTTCCATCACGGCCTTCAGCACTGCCTCGACGACCATCGCCGAAAGCTGCTCGAGGCCGACAGGATCCGAGCCGGCGCTGCCGATGTCGCTCAGGACGATCTTCGGCACGTTGATCACGATGCCTCGGTCGGCGATCGGCATGCCCGTCGTGCGGGCGGTCACGACGACGTTGTTCAGTTCGAGCGTGTCGATCACGAACTTCTTCGATGACGTTGACGCCGACTTTCCGCCGTCCGTGCCGACGAATTTCTTAGCGTTGGCCAAGATCACGTCGACGTTCGAATCGCCGCCGATGCGCTGCTCAAAATCGAGGCCGAGACCGTCGAACGCCATCTTCGGAATGTGCACGACATCAGCGAGCAGCGAGCTCGGAGTGACGCCGATGTCGCCCTTCTTAAGCAAAAGAAACTCGGGGCCTTTGCAACCTTCGGGATTGGCGATGTGCAATCCGCCCAGCGTCGCGGAGCCGCTCAGCAACCCGATGGAGACGCTGTCGAGCTTGGTTTCCACACCGAGCACCCGCGTCCCCGCGCGCTCGATCGCCCCCTTGGCGATCTGATCGACGTAGACGAACACGCCGACGGCGGCGACTACGACAAGCACGAGGAGCACGACCACGATGCGTACGAGTTTTTTCATAAGTTGAGTTCGAGATTGGCGAGATCACCGCGGAACGCGATGACACCACGATACATCGAACACGGCCTGCAACCCCCAAGCGGCGGCCGTCACACGTCGACTGCAAACTCCATCTCCGCCACCGTTCGCGCCAGCGTGCCCGGCTTGAACCGCATCGCCTCAACAAACGCGACGCCGGCCTTCTCGCGGAGCCGCCGGCGGGCGGTGCGGCAGAGAGCCAGAGCCGCGTCGACGAAGCCGTTGCGTCCCAGCCGATCGCGCTCCATGGCCATGCGCTCGGCAAGGATCGCCATGTCGTGCTCATCGCCGAGCGCACGCGTCGTGCGCCGCAGTCGCTGCCGGAATCGGACCAGCGTCTTGGGCTGACCGACGTCCTCGAGCAGCATGAGCTGGTGCACGATCCGCGAGCAGTCTTTGCGCAGTTCGTGCAGCTCCTCCCCCTCGAGTTTCCATTCCCGATTCGCACGGCGACGGGCATCCCGCCATCGATCTGCAATCGTGTCGCCGACAAACGCTGACGTGATCTGCGAAAGATCCACTGCCTCGATCACGGCGTGGCTGCGCTGCATCGAAACGAGTCCTCGCGCGAGCAGTGCCCCTTCGAGAGCCCGGCTCGATTCGCCGCTCCCCGACAGTATGATGTCCGTCAGCGCCGCCCGCACCTGCACCGTGCGTTCAGAGACAGGGGTGGCACGAGTCGACGAGAACAGCCGATCGATGGTCTTGAGGATTGCGTCGCGGTCGCGCATCGGCGAGAGCAGATGAGCGGCGTCCGCGAAGGCGCGCTCAGCCCCCGAAAGTGACTCTTCGCTCGTGCCCGGGGCGAGGAGCGGAAGCAGCGAGCGACCCGTCTTGGTTGCCTTGCGGACCGTCTTGAGAAGGTCCGGCTGGTGCTCAGCGTCAGCGTCGCCGAATGCCGAACCAGCCTCGACGGCTGCAGTCATGACCTTGGTCCACCGCTCGCGCAGCGCAACGCCAGCGGCGGAGTGATCGTCGAGGGTATATGGCGGGGCAGTCATGGCGTCTGAACTCTAGCGTCCCACGAGCCGCGTCAACGTGCCCGAGTGCCCTGTTCGCCCACCGATGCTGCAGTCTTCACAATCCGTGCCCGGCTCATGTGCGGGGTTGTTACGCTCTCCGACTCGCGGTTTACCCCTCGCTTGGCCGGTCGCCTGACCGCGAGCACCCCACACACAACGCCATGTCGAACCAGCAGCAAAAGCCTCAGGGCGGTCCGTCTCCTTCCGCTTCTTCCTCGAAGGCCGACGTCTCGGCGATCTCGCCGACACGGGCGGAGAACTACGCCGAGTGGTACCAGCAGGTCGTCCGGGCCGCTGATCTGGCGGAGAACAGCCCGGTCCGCGGCTGCATGGTCATCAAGCCGTGGGGCTACGCGATCTGGGAAAACATGCAGCGCGTGCTCGACCGCATGTTCAAGGACACCGGTCACAAGAACGCGTACTTCCCGCTGTTCATCCCGTTGTCGTTCCTCGAAAAGGAAGCCGCGCACGTCGAGGGCTTTGCGAAGGAATGCGCGGTCGTGACGCATCATCGACTCGTGGCGGGCCCGAACGGCAAGCTCATCCCGAGCGGCGAACTCGAAGAACCGCTCGTCGTGCGGCCGACGAGCGAGACGATCATCGGAGCAAGCTTCGCCAAGTGGGTGCAGAGCTACCGCGATCTTCCGCTCCTCATCAATCAGTGGGCCAATGTCGTGCGCTGGGAAATGCGCACGCGGCTCTTCCTGCGCACGACGGAGTTCCTGTGGCAGGAAGGGCACACCGCGCACGCCACCGAGGCGGAAGCGCGCGAAGAGACGATGAAGATGCTCGATGTCTATTCCGAGTTCGCCGAGCAGTGGATGGCGGTGCCGGTGATCAAGGGACTGAAGACCGAGAACGAGCGGTTCCCCGGTGCGGTCGACACGTTCTGCATCGAAGCGATGATGCAGGATCGCAAAGCGCTGCAGGCTGGCACGAGCCATTTCCTTGGACAGAACTTCGCGAAGGCGAGCGAGATCAAGTATCTCGACCAAGGCGGCACGCTCCAGCACGCGTGGACGACGTCATGGGGCGTGTCGACGCGCCTGGTCGGCGGCCTGATCATGACGCATGCGGACGACGACGGGCTCGTCCTGCCGCCGCGCCTCGCGCCGTCCCATGTCGTGATTCTGCCGGTGCTGCACAAGCCCGAGTCGGCTCCGCAAGTGCTCGAGTACTGCAAGAAGCTCGCGGCGGAACTGCGTCAGCAGACATACGCCGGCCGTGCGATTGAAGTGGAGCTCGACGAGCGCGACATCCGCGGCGGCGAGAAGGTCTGGGGCTGGATCAAGAAGGGCGTTCCTGTGCGCGTCGAAGTCGGCCCGCGCGACATGGAAGCGGACAGCGTCTTCATGGCCCGCCGCGACAAACCGCACAAGGAGAAGACCGCGGTCAAGCGCGGCGAGTTCGTCGCCACGCTGCCGGCACTGCTCGAAGAAATGCAGACGGGGCTGCTTGAGCGAGCCAAGGCGCATCGAGCCGCGAACACCAAGTCGTTCGACAGCAAGGACGAACTCATCGCCTTCTTCACGCCGAAGAGCCGCGCGAAAGCGGAGGGCGACAACGACCCCACCGAGATCCACGGCGGTTTCGCGATGGCCCGCTGCGCGCTCGACCCGGCGTCCGAAGCCAAACTGAAAGACGATCACGGCGTCACCGTGCGCTGCATTCCGCTGGAAGGCAGCGACGATCCGGGGCCGTGCATTCTCACGGGCAAGCCGGCGACGAAACGCGTGGTTTTTGCGAAGAGCTATTGAATCGCTCTCACACGCATCCTGAGAACTGCGAGCTGCATCGGGATCGCGATCGGCGTTCCGGGGCTCGTCCTTGGTGTGCTTCACCCGTTTGAGCCTTTGTCCTTTGACATCTTGCCGAACCGGTTTGACGCGATGAGCTGGACGCTCAGCGCGCTTGGCGATGTCCTCGCAGTGACCGCTATGACCGCAATGACCGCAATGACCGCTATGACACTCGCTGCGGTTCGGCTGCGCCATTACCTCCGACTGCGGACACTGCTCGTTGCATAGGCGACGCGCTTCGGGCTTCGCGCCCTGAAATAGCCGTGTCCGCTCTACGAAAGCCATCTTCCATCCTGATTTCATCGCCGCCACACTCGCGGCATGAAATCACATCAAGACCGCTGGACCGTCCTTATCGACGACTTCGCGTCCTCGGGCCTCACCGTACACCGCTTCTGCGTGCAGCGCGGCATCGCCGTCTCCTCGTTCCACGCATGGAAGCGTCGCCTGCGTGAAATCGCTCTGCCCGCACGTCGGCAGC